>Ga0189287_100070_pt1 | contig 112302 bp, 111 predicted proteins | sample UW86minimetaG_FD_130319 | JGI IMG/M metagenome (GOLD analysis project Ga0189287, IMG submission 130319) | Marine microbial communities from the Costa Rica Dome - UW86 mini metaG | ecosystem: Environmental > Aquatic > Marine > Oceanic > Photic zone | place: Costa Rica: the Eastern Pacific...
AGCGTTTGCAAATGCTGAGAGAGCTGTCGTTGGGTCTGTGAAAGACGCCGTAGACGTGAACTCGTTTGCTTTGATTTTGGTGTTCAACGCAGAGTTTGCAGTTGATTTGGCTTGCTCAACAAGCGTCTGCAGCGAGTCGATACCAGATGCAGCTGCGCTCAGCGTTTCAACGGCCAAGCCAATATTGTCCTGAAGTGTTCCAAGGTCAGCTGCCCGGTTGTTCAGGCCCTGAGCCGTAAAGAACGACGTAGGATTGTCGATCGGGCTCGAAACTTTAAGACCGGTAGACAGACGATTATTTGTACGTGAAAGAAGATCTGCAGTGCTCTGCAGAGAAGAGAGGTTCTCGCGAACCGCGCTTGAGATAGCAATATCACCCATTGGTACTTTCCTTTCCTAGGAACTAACTTTCGACGCTCATCCTGAGCTGTCGTCACTATGGGCGCCGTTGGTAAAATTAGCGTAAACGGGCGCAACTAATTTTCGAGATGGTTGGATACGGTTCGTTGAGGGTAAGTTCTGTTCCCAGGGGCCGGAGTAGAAAAGACCTTGGTTTCCGGCGAAAACTGTCCCTAATTTCTGATGAAGGGGCGGGTGTATCGCTAACGAAGTGTTGCCAATATTTTTGAATAATGGAGGGTGTGCGTGACACTTTGTTTAGGTTACGAAAGTGCTTTCTGCGCAAAACTCAGCCGCAAGTTCTCGATTCAAGTTGACCAGAACATGTACAGCTGTGGGCGTGGCGCTATCCAGCGCATCATGTGTATAGCGGAGGACTGTCGCTGCGAGCGCTGTTGTTTGAAGGCACAGGGAAGTCGAAAACTGGCATTCCGGTTCGGACAATAGTTTGTCGACGATCAGGTTCCAGATATGGAGATTGTCGGTCAACGCATCGGATAATTGTGTTTGGGCGTGTTGGCCAGACTTGATGCTGTCCAGGCGAGACGCAGAAGCAATCAGAAATTCAGCTTCACGATGGCGTAGGGTGTCTGCTGAAATTTGGCGAGCAGAAGCCATGGTTCTAGTGTCCCGGGTTCTTCGGTCTTGGGGGCGGGGACGAGGCCGAAGCCTCGTCCACCCAGACCATGTTCTTGGGACAGTGTGTAGAACAGCTCATTTTATTAGAAGAGCTGCAGTACGTTTTGTTCAGCCTGCGCGGCGATCGAGAGGGCAGTGGTGCCCAAGGACTGCCGTGTCTGCAAGGCCAGAAGATTTGCACCTTCTTCGTTTGTATCTGCGAGCGTCAGCTTTGCAGCACCGGTTTCCAACGTGTTCACCATATTGTCGGTGAAACCCTGCCGGATCTCTACAACACCCAAGTTTGCACCGAATGTTGAAGCTTGTGCCCGCAATGCGCTGATCGCACCGTCCAACTCTGCAATGAACGATCTGATCGTCGCATCGTTGGTAAAGTCATCGGCGTTCACAGAGGTTACGCCCAAGCCTGCTGAATTGAGGGTGACACCCTGGATCGTCAGCTGACTGGTCTGTGACTCGTTGAAGTTCACCGTTAGATCATCGCCGCTTAGCAGGTTGATGCCCTGATAGGAAGCATCCGCTGCCAGCTCGTCAATCTGCGTCCGCAAACCGTTGAAGTCACCTTCAAACTGTGTGCGGTTCTGGCCGTTGTCGAAGGTCCCGTTGATGCCGAGATCTGTTGCAACAGAGCCAACGCCACTTGCGATGACAAGATCTGAACCATCGTCCGCTTCAATTCGGAACGAACCATTTGACGTGATGCTTGCAGAAATTCCGCTCAGTCCGTTGATGGAGCTGATGAATTTCGAAACAGTCTGGCCACCGACGGTGATTGCGACTGCTGTGCCGCCGTCAAACGCGATAGTGATCTGGTCCGTAGAAGCGATAGATGCGAAAACCGCTGTCATATTCAGCGTCTGATCTGTGACGGCATCTCTTGGCCCTTCGGCGAAGGAGGCGTTGATTGGTGTATCAAGTGCCTGGTTCGCGGTGGCCTTTGCCGTCTCGATCAGCTTGGTAAGAGCTTCGATGCCCTCATCCGCTGTTCTGAGTGTTTGCACAGCCTGATCCATCGAGTCCAACAAGTTGGTCAGATCGGCTGCACGTGTGTTTAGATTCCGAGCCGTAAAAAAGGCGGTCGGATCATCGATAGCGCTGTTGACCTTCAAACCGGTCGCGAGGCGCTCATTGGTTGTTGCCAGCAAGCTCGCTGTATTCTGCAAACTCAGCAGATTTGAGCGAATTGCTCCTGATAAAACCACATCAGACATGGTCTATACCCTCCGGGCTTTTGCCGAACTGTCCCGTTTCGGCACGGTGCGTATACTCGGAGTTAATCATTAATGCCCGGTAAACAGTGTGTCGAATTGATACGCTGGTGGCTTTGCCACTAGCACTCCAATTTTTGCTCCGCCTACGGATCATGATTTCCTCCTAAACCGGCAGAACACCGGCTTTCGTCAGGAGGAACATCGCAAAGGTTGGGCCAGTTTGAAAAACTGTTTTAAATCAATGACTTATGCAAATTATGGGGGTGTGGGGTTGGGCAAGTTATGCCCTGGCCAGGTAGGTTTTGCCGGGTGTTGGTCTGTCCTTGCCGGGTCAGACCAACGCTGCGGACTTACTTGGTGCTGGCAAGCTGGGTCACTTCTTGAACAATCTTATCCACTGATTGTTGAAGAGGGGCATTCCAGACTTTACCAGTCCAGGTCGTCTCGGGGTACCAGGGCAGGTGGTCTGTACCCAGGCACATTGGGTGTCGATGCGGTCCATAGGCAAAGCAGCGGCTGCCGACGGCGCCTGCAATATCGGCCACGGAAACGGGCGCGGAAATGACGACGTCCATGGCGGCTGTGAGTGCAGCTGCGCTGTCGAGGTCGTTCATCAGGTCCAACCCCGCTACCTGGTGGATCTGAGCATCGAGGCGCGAGTTTACGTCGTTGATCTCTTCGTCGACAGTGTCGTACTGAAGGTTTATGAGTTGGATGTTAGACTTGCCAAACAAGCCCTTCCAATCCTCTAGCTCAGTATAGAAACGCCTCCGGTTTGCCGTCATGTTGCGGCTTCTCCAGGCGATGCCTACTTTGAGGCCACCGCCGAGGGCGTCGATTTCGGCCCTCAGTTGCGCAACCTGGTCAGGTTTGGGCAATAAATAGCCCCCCGTTGACGGGAATTGACTCAGGTTGTTTCGAACCAGGCCAGGTAGAGAACCAGCTGCGATGTCGTAATCGATGTCGCGATCAAACTGTACATCCCCTTCCGCGCGGATTTCAGCGAACGGGAAAGATCTTTCATAGAGGGTCATTAGACGTGGATCTGTTTCAATCAGAACCTTGCCGCCTTCTTCTTTTGCTCGATCTACGATGTCGTTGAAGCATGAGGCAAAGCGAACATCGTCGCCAACACCCTGTTCACGCCAGATGTAGAGGGTTTTGCCAGCGAGAGATTCACCCTGCCAGGTTTTTAGGCCAATTCTACGCTGGCGAACCAATGCGTCGCCGCCGCCGAATCGGGCTTCGTAAAGCTTCCAGCCTTCGGTTAGAGAACCGTTTGCGAGAAGGGCGATGGAGAGGTCTCCTTTGTAGAGTCCTTCCTTCCCATCAAGGTCAATCGCGACCCTATATTCTGCTATCGCCTCTTCAATGCGCGCCTGGCCCTGAAGAACGGTGCCCAAAAGGTCATGAGCGGTCGCATCTGCCCCGTTTAGAGCGATGAGTTCGCGGTACTGCGCTTCTGCTTCGTCGAAGCGGACAAGCGTTTTGAGGGAGTTCCCCCTATTGATCATTGCGCTACGTGAGGAGGGTAGCAGCTCCAAAGCTTTGTCGGACAGAGCAAGGGCGTCCTCCGCCCGGTCCCCAGAGTTGAGGACGCCAGCAAGGTTGATGAACGAAGGTACATAAGAGGGATCGTGTTCAATTGCGCTTTCAAAGGCGAAAACCGCTTCGTCACCCTGACCATCGGCATGAAGGGCGTTTCCGAGATTGTAATAAGCCATCGCCATCTCAGGCGCTATTTCGACCAGGTCTTCGTATGCCTCGATTGCCGCATCCAGCTGTCCTGCATCGCGCAAGGTGCCGGCGAGCGTCATGAGTGCGTCGGCATAATCCGGCTTAAGCTCAAGGGCCGTTTCGAGAGACGTGATTGCGTCGTCATATTTTCCCAAACGCCGCTGCGCTGACCCTTTGACCATCCAGGTGCTTGGCATGTCCGGTTTGAGGGCAATTGCCTTGTGTGCTGTCTCAAGTGCGCGCGCATTCTTGCCCAGATTGAGCTGCGCGTCTGCCAGAAGATTGAGAGCTGCCAGTTCTTTTGGCGCCTTTTTCAGCGCTTTCTCGTAAGCTTTGCTGGCGTCTGCGAATTTGCCCTGTCGATGGGCGAGCATTCCTTTTTGGATCAGCTCATTCGCATTTTTCTTCGGTGCGGCCGTAATGGTTGTCGTCCCGGCAAGTTTGGCAGGCATCGGTCAATCCTTCGAAATGCTGAGATAAGCTAGTACGTCATTTGTGATCTTCTCGACGATTTCCTGGTGGTCAGCCGTGTCGATCATTGAATAGAGGCGCGTGTTGGGGAACCAGGGTATGTGGTCTGTCCCCAATTGCATCGGATGCCTGCTCATGACGTAGCAGAATGTTGGTTTGTGAAGAGCTCCAGCCATTTCGCCGACTGAAGTAGGGGAGGTTACAACCACATCCATGCATGATGTCAGAGCGGCCGCGCCATCCAGATCATTGTAAAGATCGATGTCAGGCATCTGGTGGATGGTCAGGCCGTGATCAGCCTGAAGCTCGTTCAACTCTTCTGTGACATCATCATATTGCAGGTTAATAAAGCTCACGCCCTTGGACTGTAGGAGTTTGATCCAATCTGTGAGTTTGGTGTGATAGAGCGCGCGTGTTTTTGTCATCAGGCTTGAACGCCAGGCAATACCCACTTTTGGGCCTGGGCCAAGGCTCTCTAGCCATTGATTGCACCTGAGTTGCACATTGGGATCAGGCAACAACGGTTTGGGTTCAGTTGGAAAGTCTTCCAGCGATCGCCGAAGAAACGACGCGGCCATGCCAGCGGGTGCTGTCAGGTCAAAATCAACGTCTTCGTCACGCATGGTGCCAAGACCGGTGCTTGTGCGGGTTTCTGGACGAACGAGTGCCGTTGGCCAGGTGCGTTGGTAGAGGGGGACCAGCCTCTCATCTGTTTCAATGATGAGTTGTTGGGCTTTCCCGACAAGGTCGTGATAGACCGTTGAAAAGCGAATATCATCGCCCAATCCCTGTTCCCGCCAGACAAACAGCGTTTTGTCACTCACATCTTCGCCTTCCCAGATTAGACCGGGGAAGGGTCGGTGAGGCTGTCTTTGTTTGGAGGTAAAGCCATAGCCAAACAGGCTCCAGCCTTCGTCCAGCCTGCCTGCTGACAAGAGGGCGAGGGCCAGGTTCCAGTAGGCCATGTCCATCTTTGGCTTAATGTTTAGGGCGATTTCATAGGCACGGAGGGCTTCTTCGGGGCGGCCGATGGTTTGTAGAACAGACCCAAGGTTCACATAGGCCTCTGCGAATTTAGGCGAAATCTCGATGGCCTTTTGGAAGGCGGCAAAAGCATCCTCGTTCATGGCTTGTGCGCTTAGAACCCGGCCAAGTGTGCAATAGGCCTCTGCGTATTCTGGGCGTATGGCCAGGGCCTGGTCTATCAAATCGACCGATTTCTGATGGTCTTCTCGGTCAAGGGCGAGGTTGGCAAGATTTACGTAGGCTTCCGCACAGTTTGGATCGATCTCAATTGCCCGGTTTAGCTTCTCTTCAGCTTCGTCTCGGCGGTTTAGGTCTTTCAGTATGCCGCCCAGGTTGCAGAGTATGCTGATATTGTCTGGCTCAAGCCGTTCTGCAATCAAAAAATGCTGTGCGGCTTTTTCGGGGTGTCCGTCTTCGCGGAGCGCATTGCCATATTCCAGCTGAAACAGCGCATCGTCTGGTCGAAGTTCAACCGCCCTGGCTACCGCTTCTAGCGACTCTTCACTGCTATTCATGGCCCGAAGAGCACGTGATCGGTTCTTGTGGGCGAGAGGGTCTGCGGGTGCGAGTGCCAAGACCGTGTCATAGCACTTTAACGCCGAGCCGAAATCCTCTCGCTGAAAGAGGAGGTTGCCGAGATTTAGGTGGGCCTTCAGGTTTTCTGAATCTGTTTCTACAGCTTGCCGGTAGCAGGCTTCTGCCTCGCCAATCCGACCCTCTGCCTCATACACCAGGGCCAGATTGAAGTGAGCGTCTGAAAAGGTAGGGTCGACATCAAGTGCCCTCCGGATCCAATCTATGGCTTTGTCATTGTGCCCAGCCTGATGCGCCAAGACGCCCATGAGGTGCAGGGCGCCCACATGTGATGGGTTGGCAGTCAGAACTTTGCTGTAGCGTTTTTCCGCCTGCTCGTGCCGACCTTTCTGATGAAGCCGGACCGCCTGTTTCATGGTGCGGTCAATATCCAGACCGTGCGCTTGAACAGGTTGAGGCGTTGAGCTCATGGGCCTGCGATCCTTGCTGGTGTTGTATCTGGTCCAAGACCGGTTTCGTTGTCTTAGAAGTCTCAAATTAGGGTTAGCAGAGCGTTAACACATGTTGTACATGCCCAGAAATGAAGGGGTCTGGTGTGGCTGATGAGCGTCAATCAGATCTCGGAAGCCAGAGCCTCTATGTCCTAAATGCTGGCATCCAGGGAGAGGGGGGTTCCGCCACGTCGCGATTGGGTCATTGCGCCGCTATTGCCGTAGCCAGTTTGTGGCGCTCTCTTTTGGGCTGCGAGTCCAGCAACGGCTTTTACGAGGCCGTCGGATACAGACTTGGCTGCGGCGAGCAATTTGCTGCTTTCATCAGATTGTTGGTGCAGGGCGTTCATAACCGCTTTGAGGTGCGACACGCGTTCAGCTGGTGCCCGATCAACAAGGTGTGGAGCCTTCTTCAGAGCAGAGACCTGTAGCGCTAACTCATTGGTAAGGCGCGTCTTTTCCTCATGGAACTCAGCGACTTTCTTCAAGTCCTGACTCTTGAGGATTTCAGACTCAGCGCTCAGGACTTCCTTCAAGCGGGTCGCAAGGACCGTCATTCGGTCCACCATTTCCAGAGGGGTTTGAGTGTTTGCTTTTGGTTGCCGGCGCGGGGTCATTGTGAGGCCTCCTGAATTTTGAGTATTTCTTTGAAAACGGAGTCCGCGATGCCAACACCGCCGGACCGGCTCATGGCCCCGGCATATTCCTGATTGAGCAGGGAGCGAAACACGGTTTCGCCGTGACCGCCGCCAAAGGGCCCATCCGTTTCCATGCCAGAAAACATGGAGTCCACGAAATTGGCGAGAAAATGCGCTTCGAAGCTTTCAGCGGCCTCGCGGGCCTCCGCAGCATTTTGGGTTGGTTTTTGGGCGTTCGTCGACGCCCGGTCCGCCTCGGCGATTTGGCTCGTGAGGCGAAAGGGGGAGGCGAAAGCAGCTTCTGCAGTCATCAGAGCACCTCGATTTCCGCCTGCAGAGCGCCGGCAGCTTTGATGGATTGCATGATCGTGATCATGTCGCGCGGGCTCACGCCCAGAGCGTTCAGTCCATCGACAAGCACTTGCAGTGAAACAGAGCCGTCGAGAACTGCCAGTCGCCTTTCAGTGCCGTCTTGCACACCAACATCTGTTCGGGGAACGACGACTGTATCTCCTGTTTCGGCAAACGGATTTGGCTGGCTCACTTGGGGGGTTTCGGTCACGGAAATCGTAAGGTTTCCTTGCGCGATCGCGACTTGGCTCACTCTGACGTCACGACCCATGACGATCACACCAGATGACTCATCTATAACGACTCTGGCAGGTGTGTCGGGTTCAACACGCAGTTGCTCAATGTCTGTGAGGAGATCAACTGCTGTGCCGCGATAATTGGCGGGAATCGTGAGTTCTACAGTCGTCGGGTTTTGGGCAGTCGCCGTAGATCGGCCAAGGAAAGCGTTGATTGCTGAGGCGATCCGGCGTGCTGTTGTGAGGTCAGGGTTCCGCAGAGCCAGGCGCAACAGGCCAAGATCTGCCATTTCGAATTTGATTTCCCGCTCGACAATCGCCCCGTTGGAGATGCGACCGTTGGTCGGAACTCCACGGGTTACAGAAGCTGCGTCGCCGCCTGCGCTGAAGCCGCCAACAGCGACAGGGCCTTGGGAAACTGCATATACTTCACCGTCTGCGCCCATAAGCGGGGTGACAAGTAATGTGCCGCCCTGAAGGCTCTCAGAATCGCCAAGGGCACTGACCGTCACGTCGATCCTGGTCCCTTGTGGTGCAAAAGCCGGTAGGTTTGCCGTGACCATCACAGCGGCAACATTGTCGGTATTGAGATCTGTGTCGCGGGTGTTCACGCCGAGACGCTCCAGCATGGAGGTCAAGCTTTGCAGCGTGAAGGGAGCGTTGTTCAGAGAGTCGCCTGTGCCGTCAAGACCAACAACAAGGCCATAACCAATGAGTTGGTTTTCCCGGATGCCTTCAACATCTGCGATGTCTTTGATGCGTGATGTTGCTTCCGCACTTGATGGCAACAGAATCCCGGAAGTCACCAATAGGGTGCCAGCCAAGGTGAGCAGGGCTGGGCGACTCTTGGAAATCCATTTGATGATCGAACGCATGCGTTTGGCCTTTGTCTCAATATCCGGGCGCACGTGTGCCCGTGTTCTTGGGTCTTCCCTAGCGAACACCGTGCCATGTTGGGTTTTGGCGTAAAAACCCTATAGGCCGTTGATATGTATGGAGAATATCATTTCGAGCATTTGATGTTCCGATGGGTTCGGCCACTGAAACCGGCACTGATTGCCGCTTGTGCGGCAGAGTTTGCCGGGCGTTTTATGCTTAACGTGCTGTTAAGTGGGGAGGCCCCATTCTACCGCTCTTAAATGCAGTCCCAGGTCGCCAGACCATGCTTTGTGGCTGTTAATGGAGAGTGTCATGAAGATCGTTTCGTCACAGCACGCGGCGCCATCAAAAGGACCAGCCAAAAAGGCAGGTGCGGGAGGGGCGGGCGCAGTATTTTCACCAAACTTTGGGTCTGGTGGAGCGCAGCCTAGCCAGGCTGCTGGCGGTGTTTCTTCTCTGACATCCATTCATTCTCTTTTGGCGGTTCAAGGCGTCGATGCACCAGACGATCCAACGACCGGTCGGCGGCGCGCCATTGAAAATGCTTCAGAAACACTGGATGTTTTGGACGAGCTTAAACTCGGTTTGCTGGCTGGAGAGTTGCCTGCTGATAAGCTTCAGCGGCTGCTGTCGCATGTAAGCACTGAACGCTCTGGGATTGATGATCCTGCGCTGGCCAATGTTCTCGATCACATAGAACTTCGGGCTAGGGTCGAGCTTGCAAAATATGGTCAGACAGGCTGATTCTCTCTGTTGAGAGAGTTGGATTGATCTTAACCAGCAATATTGTCGGCTGAACGGCCAAATTTTGGCTCAAGCTCTTGATTTCACGTATATTTCACTGACTTGCTCCACCCCTTGGTTGTATGGGGAGGACCTCCTACATATACTCCCGCCGCGCCTTGAGCGAGATGCCGCCGACCTTTGGTCACCGTGGCATGTCAGCTCATCCTATCGAGACTGTGCAGACCCAGAAGAGAGGTCCGGATGGTCTGGTATTCGTTCTGGTGATGGTTCGGCGCACAAGGGAGAGAGAGTAAGAATGGCAGTTCGCTTACCTAAGGACTACACGCCAAGCGATGACGAGCCTTTTATGAATAAAAGGCAGAAGGAATATTTCCGGCGCAAGCTGGAAGGGTGGAAAGAGGATATTCTCCGGGAGAACAAGGAGACTCTGCAACACCTGCAGGATGAGTCTGGGCACCATCCCGATATCGCTGATAGGGCCTCAAACGAGACTGAACGCGCGCTGGAATTGCGGACGCGGGACCGTCAACGGAAGCTGGTCTCTAAGATTGATCAAGCGCTGCTCCGTATTGAAGACGGCACATATGGCTATTGTGAAGATACGGGCGAACCCATCAGCTTGAAACGGTTGGATGCAAGGCCAATCGCAACGCTTTCAATAGAAGCCCAGGAACGCCATGAGCGGCGCGAGAAAGTCTATCGCGACGATTGATTGTTTCCCTTGGCAAACAGAGAAAAGGCGGGCTTTTCAAAGCCCGCCTTTTTTGTATCTGCATTCTGTTTGATTAGAACGGCATGAGAATATCGAAGACCTGCTGTCCGTAGCGTGGTTGCTGAACGTCGGTGATCTGACCCCGGCCGCCATAGGAGATGCGGGCTTCGGCAATTTGGGTATGTGCAACCGTGTTCGACGCGGTGATGTCTTCTGGGCGGATGACGCCTGACACCAGTAATTCGCGGACTTCGAAGTTGACCCGAACTTCCTGGCGACCTTCGATCACCATGTTTCCGTTTGGCAGGATCTGGGTTACGACCGCTGCGACCGTGAGATCAATCTCTTCTTTGCGATCAACTTTGCCCGTTCCAACGCTGGAGCTTGCGCTGTCCAGGTCAGCCAATGAGCCGGCGGCGACAGCTTCAGGTAGAAAGGAATTTAGAGCCGATTCATATCCGAGGAAGCTGTCCAGGCCTGCATCCTCACTATTGGTTCGGGTGCGGCTGGTTTCGTTATCAACCGATGCTTCGTCGGCAATGTTGATGCGGACGGTCAGAATGTCTCCGATACGCGATGCTCGTTGATCTTTGAAGAATGCACGCGCGCCTGACCGCCAGAGTGAATTGGGCTGATAAGACGCCCGTTCCGGTGTCGGCATTGGCAGAGAAACTGGCTGGTAGCCCGGTTGTGCGGTCGGATTGGCAATCGACGATAGGGCAGGTGCTGCACCAACATCAGCCAAGCGATCCGCTACGGCGCACCCTGAAACAACCAGGGCAATACAGCTCAAAACGAGTGCTTTTGACAGGAGATTTTTTGATGTTTGGGTCATTAGAAATGGCTTTCCTGTGGGGTTTCTCATTTGAGTGAGCTCACACGAATGGGACCAATAGGTGCAACCTGGGCCCGATTGGTGCCGGTTACTTCAACCTCAATGGTGCGGTGGGAGCGGGGATTGACGATTTTGATGATCTCGCCAAGCGCTCCGTCTTCCAAAGCCCGTCCGCGCGTTGAAAGGCTCATGTTCGCTAACTGATAGGTCACTGAAACGATTGACCCTTTCTCTACGAGGCGCGGCGGTTCAACATCGCTGCTCCGGACTGGCTCACCAGGCCGCAGGCTTCTACGAGGTGTGAAACCGATCAGATGGGATGTGTCATCAATGATGTTCTGTGAGACGCGCGTCGCGGGGATGCGCATCCAATCAACATCGGCTTCGGTGATTTTGTCGCCTGGGCTCATGCGATGTGTGAGAACGGGGATATCCAGAGCGGGATAGGCACGGCCGTTGACGCGGAACCTTTGGGCGTCCTCTCCTTCTGCAGGCACGCGAACAACCGCGCGGAAGCGTCCGCTGCGGGTGTCAAATGCGACCTGTTCGACAGCAAGTGATGGTGTTTCATCATTGGTAACCATCAAACGGTCTGCGCCGCTGGTGAAAATCACCTCAATCAGGCCTTTCGCTGCGACAGTGGGGGCTTCTTCAGCGATTGCATCGGCAAGCGCTGCCCGTGTGATCTCTGGTGCCAGCGGAATACCAGATCTTGAAACGACGATGCGGGTCAGGCCTTGCGTGTTGCGCCACGCTATGCCGTTCCGACGCGCTACCTGGGAAATGCGAGAGACAGATATCGCGGTAGGTGCGCCGGGACGGGGAGCTGCTGCGATAACAATATCGCTCGCCGTTCCCGCATCGTCGAATAAGTCGCCGAGAGTCACAGTGTCGCCAGTGACGGAGACGTGTGGCCGCAAAACGGCCGCCTCGGCTTGGGTTAGGGAAAAGAGAACCCACAACGCGATGATCGCATTGATTAGGGTCCAGTTCTGAGAAAAGGAAAGCCGTGTCATGATGGACCTGCTTTTAACTTTCTATTGGTTCGTTGTTGCTGGCGTTAGCGGAGGTTTGAGGTCACTGACAGCATTTCGTCTGTCGCTGTGATCATCTTCGCGTTCATTTCATAAGCACGCTGCGCAGTGATCAGGTTGGTGATCTCGCTCACGGCGTTGACGTTGGAGGTCTCCAGATATCCCTGCAGGAGAGAGCCGAAGCCATCGGAGGCCGGGCTGCCTGTTGTCGGTGTGCCGCTGGCGGCGGATTCCATGAACAGGTTGTCCCCAAGGGGATCTAGACCGGCTGGATTCTGGAAGGCGGCCAATTCAAGCTGCCCGACGGTCTGTGGGTCGGTCTGCCCAGATAGTGTCACCTGCACAAGTCCCTGGGCGTTGATCGAAACATCTATCGCATTCGAAGGAATGGTGATGCCGGGCTGAACTGTGTAGCCGTCTGCGGTTACAAGTTGGCCAGTGGCGCTTGTGCTGAAATTCCCTGCACGCGTGAACGCGTCGTCGCCGCTTGGCATTTGAATACGGAAATATCCACGGCCTTGGATTGCAAGGTCATAATCATTTTCTGTGATGTCCAGGTTGCCCTGGGCTGCGATGCGCGTCACGGCGGCGGTGCGGACACCCATACCGACCTGAACGCCGGCGGGAACAATTGTGCCTGAGTCAGATGATGTTGAGCCAACTCGCTTCAAGTCCTGGTACATCAGGTCCTGAAAAGTGGCTTTTTGGCGTTTAAAGCCTGCGGTGCTCATATTCGCGACGTTATTCGAGATCACCTCGACATTGAGCTGCTGGGCCATCATGCCTGTGGCGGCGATGCTAAGCGACTGCATGGGGTTGATCCTTTCTCTTGCCTAAAAGTGTTAGGCGCTGCTGACTAGTTGACCTTGGCCAATGTGGATATTGCCTGGCGCTGCAGTTCGTCGCTTTTCTCAACGATCTTGTTTGCGCTCTGATAGGCCTGCATGACCGAGATCATGTGTGTCATCTCCAGAATGGGCTGAACATTTGAACTTTCAACGGCGCCCTGAAGCACGCTCACATTCTCGACCGGAATTTCAGGCTCTTCTGTCTTAAGCAGAGTGCCACCCGCCTTTTGAAGCTTTCGTTCTTCTTCAAATGTCACAAGGCTAATTCGACCCTGAGGGCCTTGATCTGTTGAGATCGTGCCGTCGCCTGAGATCAATATCTGTCCGTCTTCAGGACCAAACGTGAAGCCTGTCCCTGCGGCTGAAAGAACAGGGTAGCCGTCTCCAGTGACCAGGCGGCCCTGCGCGTCGAGCTCAAAAGCACCATTGCGCGTGTAACGGGTGCCCTCAGGCGCGTCGATTTTGAAATAACCTTCACCAGAAATGGCGACATCGAGTGGATTGTCAGTGACTTCCATCCTGCCTTCACCAAGGTCACGATGCATGCCGAAGTCCTGCACAAAGGAAATCGTATCGTTAGGGCTGTCCTCGGATGCTGTCCGGGACAGGTATTGTTCGAATATTGGCTGCTCGGCTTTGAAACCGTTCGTGTTGATGTTCGCGAGGTTGTTCGCGATGATCGACATTTCTCGCCGGAGCGCCATCTGCCGGGTCATCCCGATCAGGAGAGCGTTTTCCATCTGTTTCGTCCGTCTCTTGTTTGCGATGGCAATTTGCCGCCGCTGGAAGCTTTCGCTCCCGTTTCCCGGTGAAGCTCATTGCATCGCCTGTGCCAATCAGAAAGCAAAATAAAATCAATGGCTTAGGGTATTTATGAGACGGCAGACTCCGCCGAAAGGCAGGGCTTGCCCGGCAAAACTTGCCTGGCAATGCCTGTTCTGTGGATGACTTAGGTGGGTAGCAACGCTTCGTTAACCACCATCGGCGAGTATTTGTCCCTAATTGCAAGATCTCACAACCGTTTGTTAACGGCGTCGAGAACGAGGGATATGAGCCAATGAGCGATACGGATGCCGATATCGACTTCGAAGAAGGGGTCGACGAGGAAGGCGGTAAGAGGAAGATGAGCGGTAAGGTCATCGTTCTCTACATCGCACTTCCCGCACTTGTCGTGATCGGCGGTATCGTTGGTGCGCTGTTTGCCTTTGGTATTCTTGGCGGTGGCGATGAGCAAGATATGGCTGCGGTCGAAGAGGTTGTAGAGCCGCCTGTTTTCTATGACATGCCTGAGTTCCTTGTGAATATCAGCACTGATAGTGGTCCAACCCGTTACCTCAAAATGCGTGTGTCCCTTGAGGTTCCAAATGCTGAAATACTTGCTGAGATTGAATTGCTGATGCCGCGGATTGTTGACGGGTTTCAGGTCTATTTGCGCGAGCTGCGCCCTGAAGATCTTGATGGTTCTGCCGCAATCGTTCGCATGAAAGAAGAGTTGCTTCGTCGCCTTAATCTGGCAGTTGAGCCGCATGAGGTGCGCGACGTCTTGTTCAAAGAAGTCGTGGTGCAGTAATGCGCCTCGCTTCGGATATTGGAGACCGCCATGGCGGATGACGAAGATCTCGATCAGGACGATATGGCTGCTGCCTGGGAGGCAGAAGCCGGTGGTGATGATGACGCTGACGCCGGCGGTGGCGAGGGCGATGATGACGCCATGGCCGAAGAGTGGGCCGCGATGGCCGACGGGGACGATGGTGCGTCGGAGCTTGAAGCGGATGGTGCCTCCGAACGTGTTCTCAATCAGGATGAAATCGACAGCCTGCTAGGTTTTGAAGTCGATGAGAATGATGACGGGGAGCGGACAGGCATCCGCGCGATCATCAACTCGGCTTTGGTTTCATATGAACGTTTGCCGATGCTCGAAATTGTTTTCGATCGTCTTGTGCGGTTGATGACGACGAGCTTGCGTAATTTTACGTCTGACAATGTGGAAGTCAGTCTGGACAATATTTCGTCCATTCGTTTTGGTGACTATCTCAACTCAATTCCTCTGCCTGCGATCCTCTCGGTGTTTCGGGCGAAGGAGTGGGACAATTATGGTCTCTTCACCGTTGACTCCAACCTGATTTATTCGATCGTTGATGTTCTTCTAGGCGGGCGCCGCGGTACCGCTGCCATGCGTATTGAGGGCCGTCCCTATACAACGATCGAGCTCAATCTTGTCGAGCGAATGATTGAAGTGGTGTTGGATGATGCCAAGGCAGCATTCGAGCCGTTGTCGCCGGTCACGTTTGAACTTGATCGCATGGAGACCAACCCACGTTTTGCAGCCATTGCACGGCCTGCCAATGCGGCAATCCTGATCAAACTTCGTATTGATATGGAAGACCGGGGTGGGCGCATCGAGATGCTCTTACCCTACGCGACGCTGGAACCCATTCGTGAACTTCTCTTGCAGATGTTTATGGGTGAAAAGTTCGGCCGTGATTCTATTTGGGAAGGCCACTTGGCGACGGAGCTCTGGTCAACAAAGGTCCAGATTGACGCAGTTCTCGACGAGCAACAGATGTCGCTTGGCGACGTGATGGGTTTCGAAGTGGGGCAGACGTTGATGCTCAACGCATCACCTGACTCTACGGTCGAAATGCGCTGCGGCGACATTCCCCTGATGAAGGGCAAAATGGGGCGCACTGGCGGCAATGTGGCCGTTCGGCTGACGCAGGGTGTGCCTGAGGTTCTGAATTCAGTATTCGCTGAGCCGGAGTCAGATGAGGCAGCGCCATGATGAACATCCCAACAGACCTTTTGCTCGACGGTTTGGTTGCCATTCTACTAGGTGCGACGATTTTTTACTGCGCCATGCTTGATCGGAAGCTCAAAGCGCTTCGCTCTGGTCAGGATGGTTTGAAGCAAACAATTGATCAGCTGAATACTGCAACAGCCCGAGCCGAAATCAGCATCTCCCAGATGAAGCAGGTGAGCGGTCAGCTCGATGATGGTCTTACCCAGCAGATGCGCGATGCGCGCACGCTGGCCGATGAACTGTCCGTTATGGTGGCTTCCGGAAACAAAGTTGCCGGTCAGCTCGGAACGGAGCGATCGCGGGTGTCGCAACCGGCGCCGATACCTGCAGCTCTTAGACCCCGTGAGCGGGAAAAACATGTGCCGATGCCATCAGCAGAGGTCGGAATGACACCAGCCGACGCAGGTCGGCTCGAAGATGGCCTCAATCAAACCCTTCTTGATGCGCTCAAACGTGCTCGGTAACCCCATATGACATCTCACGCTTCCAATGTTCCGCAGGTTCGCTTGCTTCCATCCTTGATGGTCTGTGCTGCTGCGCTTTTGGGTCTTAAGCTGATTTCTATCGGTGTGGGGGTTGATGCGCTATTGAGCGGTGTTCAACCTGCCTATGCGGAGGAAGAAGCTGCCCCAGACGCTGAAATGACTGAAGAGGCGGATGGCGGCTCTGAAGCGGGTGCAGAATCCGAAATGACTGAGGTCGATCCGTCGGCGCGTCTTGCGCCGGAGGACTTTGATCGTCCCTCCAATTCAGAACAGAACGTCTTGCGCAGTTTGAGTCAGCGGCGGAAAGCTCTCGATATGCGGGAGCGGGACATTCAGATGCAGGCCAGATTGCTTGAGGCGTCTGAACGTCGGGTGCAAGCACGCGTCGATGAGCTCAAAGAGATAGAAGGGCGTATTGAGGCGTTGTTTGGGGTCCAGGAAGAGGCCCAGGAGCAGCAATTGGCGTCCCTTGTGACGATGTATTCCAACATGAAACCGAAGGATGCCGCCCGAATTCTGGGCCAGCTCGACATGGATGTGTTGATCCAGGTTGTCCGGCGTATGAGCGAACGCAAAATGGCTCCTATTCTTGCCGCTATGGACCCTATCGCAGCTCAAGAACTGACCGTAGAGCTTGCTACGGGTGGGGCCATTCCCGCAGAACTGGACATGACGTCTTTGCTGGAAGAAGCGCCAGCTGTTCCCTGAGCTGGTTGACTAGCCAAAGCTATGTCTAGACCAGCTGAAACCGTCAGAAATCTGCCGAAAACCCGATCAGTCTTAACGGCACCTTTACTGGGCCTTGTCTAGGCTGCCCTTAGGTGTGGAGTGCGTTGTGTTGTTTCGCAAATCTCTCGGTTTCCGGGCATTCTTAGTGCTTGGGCGAGAGTGATTCGGGAGCGGGTCGCGAAACAAACGGCGCTTTGGAGCCGGGCAGGCAAACGTGGCAGCGAGTGATCAAGATCATATGGCCAGCGTCGCGCTGATCGATGGGCAAGGGCAGGTTGCTGCTGCGGCCTCGTCGACCAATGCTGACGGTACACACACGTTACAGCTTTCGCTGTTTTTGATGCTGCTCACCTTTTTCTTCGTACTCACGTCAGGTTCCTCTTTTGACGAACAACGGGTCGGACCCGTGATTGGCGGTATTCAGGATGCCTTTGGTGCGCTGAATGCCGGAGCTGTTGATCAGGCTGGTCGTCTCAGTGGAGGCGCATTGCCTGTGTTGCAGGAGGGCTCGCAGCCAGCGTCTGGCGATTTTTCAAACGCAGTGATTGCTGCCTTCGCAGACGTTGGGGAGCAGGAGAGTGCCCGAAACGGTGGGTCACTTGATCTGGTGCTTGATGTGTCAGGGCTTTTTGTTGAAGGCGCCGCGGCCATTCGCGCCGACAAGCGTGTGTTGTTTGCCGCTCTTGGTGCAGCGCTTGCCGGAGGCTCGAAGGATCGGCATGTGGTCATTCTTGTTCCTGCAGCCGCTCAAAACAGATTGGATGTTCGCCGTGCAGCCTCTGTGGCTCGGCTGTTGTCAGCTGCTGGCACGCCGGAAGGCCATCTTGCTGTTGGTGTTACTGATGCGCCGCGCGATTATGTCAGCTTCCGGTTCTTCACACTTCCGGAGGCTTCATCGTGAACGCCTCTGTCCAGGCCCCCATGGAAACCCAAAGTGAAGGATCGCTTTGGCTTGTTACATTTGCTGATCTGACGGCCATTCTCGTTGCCTTTTTCGTGCTGATCTATGCCATGTCATCGCCGCTTAGCGGCCGGGGTGATGCGAGTGTTTCAGGCGGGCCAGGTATCTCATCGGTTGACCAGGTAGCCCAACAGCGCGATGCCCGTAATGTTCAAACCTCTTCGTTGCCGACGCTAACTGTCGATTATCTCGCTGCCGTCTTCTCTGATCGTGGTCTTGCACCAATCGGTGACAGCGGGCCCTTGTCTCAGAAGGTGGAACATGGGCGTCTCGTGATCCGTTTTGCGCCGGATTTTGCATTTGCCTCTGATGCGCACACGTTACGACCACTCGCTGGCGGTGTGGTTGCGGACCTATCCCGTATTCTGTCAGGTGTTGCAAACCCAATCAGCGTCATGTCTGCGGTCCCGTCGGATGATTGGGCGCTTGCATTTGATCGCGCTGACAGCGTTGCAGCAGCCCTTCGACAAGCAGGATATTCACGACCGATTGAGCGGTTTGTCACACCAGGGCTCTCAGGTGATGCTCTGCTCCTGATCATAAGCGATCAACGGGAAGGGGGAGCATGATGCGTCGCATTTTTTGGTCCTTCATCCAGCGGTCGGCTTTGGGTGCTACGCTTCTCATCGGCGGCCTGATTGCTCCTGCAATAGCTGCTGATGATGTCCGGTTGTCTGGTGCTGAGGAAAATGGATTTGGACGACTGGTGTTTTCTTGGCCGGATACCGGATTGCCAGACGACCCAGCTGTGCCGGATAAAAGATTGCCTGGTTATGAGACCCTCGTTTCGGCTGGTGTGCTTGTTGTTACTTTCGAGCGGCCCCTAGAGATCGATATTGATGATCTGCTGCGCCGGATGCCGCGATATCTTGCACTGGTCCGGATGGACGGGGATGACCGCACCTTGCGCATGGCGATGAAGGCGGACTTTAATATCCACGCCCAGGAAGCTGGTCATGAACTTTATATCGATTTGCTGGCACCTGGATGGGCAGGTGATCCACCGCCGTTGCCAGCGGACGTGGTTGCTCGCTTAGCGAAAGAAGAACGCGAACGTCAAGAACGGGCCGCTCAGTTCGCTGAGCTTGGGCCGCAGGCTCTTGAGATTGTCGAGGACTTGCCCCGCGTTGCCCTTCGTGTTGGCGAACAACCCAGTTTTACGCGGCTGGCGTTTGAGTGGGATCGCCCGGTTCTCTATTCGACGGCCTTCAGAGATAATCGGATCACAATTACGTTTGATCAGATTGCCGACCTTCCGCTTGCCTCCCTCCGCGTTGACCCGCCAGCGTTTGTGAAGTCTGCGCGCGTAGAGAAGTCAGGCGGTCGGCTTACTGTCTTTGTTGAGACCGAGCCCGGTGTCAAAGTTCGTGATTTCCGAGAGGACCTGAGCGTGGTGCTGGATGTTGCGCCCGCGCGACCGGAAGATGTGCGACCTGTTGCATCGGCGGCCCCGGCACCTCTGCTACCCGTTCCGACTGGGTCTCCGGCAGACCGGATTGAAGAGCCGGAGAGCCAGAGAGCAGCAGCGGCACAAGAAGCCGCTGCGGCAGAGACGGCCGGTGAGGAAGCACCAGCGTTAGCGTCGTCGCCGCCAGAGCAACTGGTTCCGAGCGTGGCGGCTACAGAGGAAACCGATGCTGAGCTGACACTTGTCGACGGTGAGACCAGTGCACCGTCAATTGTTGCTGAGGCAGAAGAGAACCTGCCGGAAGAGAGCTCTGTGCCAGATGGTACAGAGGAGCTTCTCTCAACCTATCCCAATCCGGCTGAAGCTGATCAGGCGGCGCTTCCCGTTTCGTCTGATCTAACAGAGCGCAGCATACGCCTGACGTTCCCCTGGGCAGAACCAACCAAAGCGGCGATCTTCCAGCGCGATAATCGCGTCTGGATGGTTTTCGATCGAGAAACAGATTTCAACCTGTCTGACCTGGGGCCGGTAGTGCGCGAACGTCTTGGCGATCCAGAGATTGTCGAACTTGATGGGGCGAGTGCCCTTCGATTTGCACCGCCGGATCGGGTGCTGATCACGGCGGGGGAGCGGGACAATCGCTGGGTGGTAACCCTTGGCGATATGATCGTTGAACCAACCCGGCCAGTTGGGATAACCCGCGCATGGAGTGCGACGGGCGAACCGCAGGTGATTTTTGATGTGGAGAGCGTGGGCGGCATTCACTGGGTTCGCGATCCGGTAATCTATGACACGATCGCGATTGTTACGGCTAAAGGGCCGCCGCAGGGTCTTCTCGCACCGCGGAACTTTGTTGAGTTCGAGGCGCTTTCGACGGCACAAGGGCTTGCGTTGGTATCGCGTGCCGATGATCTCTATGTCAGTGAGACGCCGCGCGGCGTAACAGTGTCACGAGGATCTGGTCTGACACTTTCCGCGGCAGACGGCCCGGACTATTCAGGCAATGCGCCAGCGGCTTCGCGTGTTGGTGACCCCTCGGCGCCAGGCCGCATGGATTTTGAGCGGTGGCGCTATTCCCCAGGCAAGAACTTCATAGAGCGCAAACAATTCCACCAGCGTTCGGTGGCGCTTGCTGGAGAGGCTGATGTTGCTGAAGCGCGTATAAAATACGCCAAATTTCTGCTGAGCTATCGCTTGGGAACTGAAGCCTACACCATGTTGCAGGGTGCGGCTCTAGCATCGGAAACGCTGGAAAATGATCCTGGCTTTCGCGCGCTTCGGGGCGTTGCACAGATCATGATGGCGCGACCGGAAGAGGCTATTGCCGACCTGGCTTTCCCTGCATTGGACGATGATCCTCATTCTTCGCTTTGGCGCGGTGTGGCGTATGCTGAATTGACCCAGTGGGCGGATTCACGCTTGGCGTTCGAACAGGCAGAGAAAGCTTTCGAGATTTACGGGCCGGATCTGCAAGCACTTTTCAGAATGAAGGCCGCTGAAGCATCGCTGGCGACGGGTGATCTCGGCAGCGTTGAATTCAATTTGGACCGGATCCCAGCGGGCGCAGACAATGACCGATGGACGGAACAAGCCGCCCTCACACGCGCCCAGCTTTTCGAGGCGCTAGGGCGGGCTGATGAAGCTCTTGAGATTTATGACCAACTCCTAACGTCGGATCATAGGGCCATTCTTGCGCGTGCGCGGTTTGCCCACGCCAACCTCCGACATGAGCTTGGTGCAATGAGTGACGAAGAGCTGACCAACGAGTTGCATGCGCTGCGCCTGGTTTGGCGGGGTGATGATCTTGAACTGGCTGTTCTGGAACGGCTGGGCGAGCTGCTGATTGCGAAAGGTGAGGTCGCTGAAGGGCTTGAAATCTGGCGAATGGCGGTTGGGACCTTCCCGGAAACCGAGCGGGCACGGCGTGTCGCTTCCGGTATGACAGAGACATTTACTGATCTTTATCTGAGCGGTGGCGCCGACGAGATGGATCCGGTTGAAGCACTCTCCATCTACTATGAGTTTCGTGAACTGACACCGATTGGTCGGCGTGGGGATGCACTTATTCGCAATCTAGCCGACCGGATGGTTGATGTTGATCTATTAGACAAAGCCGCAACGCTGCTCCGGCATCAGGTTGATAATCGCCTCCGCGGCACAGCGCAGGCGCAGGTCGCTGCCAAGCTGGCCCTGATTGAGCTGATGAACCGTCAGCCTGATGCGGCGCTTCGGGCTATTCGCTCGACCAAGCAGGTACGGTTGCCCAAAGACCTGACCCACAAACGTCGGTTGCTCGAAGCGCGGGCTCTAACGGACCTCGGACTATATGATCATGCCCTAGACCTTCTCTCTGAAACAGAAGGAGAGGGGGTTGCTGACCTAGTCGCCAATATTCATTGGGAAGCGCAGCAATGGGCGGTCGCTGCCGCCAATTTCGAAACCGCGCTTGGTGCGCGCTGGCGCGATCCACTCCCACTTACCGATGACGAACGGTTTCAGGTCTTGCGAGCTGCCATTAGCTTTTCTCTGGATGATGATGCCATCGGGTTGGAGCGCATGCGGGCAAAATTCGGGGACCAGATGAGTGCCAGCCCCGATGCTTCAGCCTTTGCTGTGGTCACAGACCCCATTCAAACCAATGGTGTGGCCTTTAGAGATCTTGCGCGCAGCGTTGCGTCCATCGATACATTGGACAGTTTTGTGCAGAGTATGGAAGGCAGTTTCTCAGAGCCTTTAGAAGGCTCTGATACAGCGATCAATTGACGAAACGGATTTGTCAAAAATAGGCAAGTGCAGGTGGCCCACTGCGGCCACCCTTTCACTTCGCAGCTAGACGCTGTTGGTTGATGATAGCTAAGTCCCGAAGCTTTGAACCAATGATCCCGTGATCAGGTGCCAGCCATCAACAAGCACAAAGAAGATAAGCTTGAAGGGCAGGGAGATAATGATAGGTGGCAGCATCATCATGCCCATGGACATGAGGACAGAGGCTACAATCATGTCAATGACGATGAACGGGACAAAGATAAGAAACCCGATCTCAAAAGCGCGCTTCAGCTCACTGATCATGAATGCAGGGACGACGACCTGAAATGGAATGTCCTGCTGTTCTTCGACAGCGGGTGTTTTTGACAGGTCCATAAAAAGCTGCAGGTCTTTGTCCCGTACCTGGGTCAGCATGAACTCCTGAAACGGCTTTGAGGAAATACTCAAGGCTTCGCCCATTTCGATTTCTTCGTTGATGAGCGGCTCAATACCCGTTTCATAGGCCGTTTCAAAAACTGGCGCCATGATGAACGCTGTGAGGAAGAGGGCGAGACTGATGATCACAGAGTTTGGGGGTGATTGCTGTACGCCCATCGCGGTTCTAAGGAGTGACAGAACCACCACAATGCGCACAAAAGAGGTGATCATGATCAGGATAGATGGAGCGAGACTGAGCACCGTGACGAGCGCGATGATCTGAACAACGCGTTCGGTGAGGCCGAAGCCTTCCGAGAAGTCCACGTTGATGGTCTCTGCAGCAGCGGGGAGGGCAGACAGCAGGAAAACAACGAGGCCTGTAAGAGCAGCAAATATCAGATGCTTTTGACTTGGGGAGAAAATCACGCGCGGCGCTCCTTCAGGAGGGAGACAACCTTTTGCATCTGATCTGTTACGGGGCCGGTAAGGGCTGATGTGTTGAGGGGTTTGACCTCAGCTGTTGGGTCGATTTCCGGCTCTGCCTTGGCGGGGAGCCCAGCTTCTAGAATAGTGTCCTGATCTCCAAGGAGGAGGAGGTGCTCGCGATCATCATGCCGCACAATCACAAGCTTGCGCTTGGGATCGATTGCCAGTGTTTCTGTGACTGCGAGGCGTTTGGTCGGAGATGTCTGACGACCGGTTGGTACCAAGCCAAAGCGCTTTGCGCCCCAGGCGCAGGCAACAATCAGACCGACAACAAAGATAAGCGCCGATGCGAAGCGGAGTATTTCGCTGAGTTCCATGAACTTTCCCCAATAAACCTTGGCACTCGATGGTGACGAAACTGGTTAACAAATCCGCCGACTCTGTGCCGTAACTGGGCAGATGTTGCCGGGTTTATGCTTAAGAACGGGTTAAGCCCTTCAAAATGTCCTGTAGATACAATGGTCGAGCGATTGCGGGGCTTTAGCCTGTGGGAAACCAATTAAGGCAAAATTTACCTAGTGGCGCGAAACTGCTCTTAACGAACGAGGCAAGGATTGCATCTGTTCGCGATTTCTCACTCGCGTGATCCCAGAAAGGGTTGCACCACGCGGCAACCCGCACCTTATGGTGCATGATCAGGACGCGCGCACATGTTTCTTGGTGACTCCCCCATCTTTTCGATGATGAAGGAACGCATGCATTGGCTGTCGGACCGGCAGCGGGTGATTGCAGAGAATGTCGCGAATGCAGATACCCCCAACTATATCGCTAAGGACCTGTCAGAACCTGACTTTGGTGCAATGCTGCGGTCACGCAGCTCGCGACCGGTCCTGACAGCAACGCGGACAGACGGCGACCACATGAGTGCGAATGGCAGCACAGGTGGCAGCTCGGCTGCCTATGTTCGAAGCCCAGATTTTGAAACCACACCGACCGGCAACTCGGTGGTGTTGGAAGAACAGATGATTAAAGCCGCCCAGAACCAGATGGACTACCAGACGGTGACAGGTCTCTACGCCAAGAGCGTCGGCATGTTGAAAATTGCCCTGGGTAAGGGCTGAGCGTATTTGAGGAGAGCAGACTATGGATCTCGTGAAATCAATGATGATCGCCGCTTCCGGCATGCGGGCCCAAAGTGGACGTATGCGGGTGCTGGCGGAGAATATTGCTAACTCGCAGTCAGCTGCGACGACTCCCGGGGCAGAGCCTTACCGTCGGCAGATTGTGACGTTTGAGAGCGAACTTGACCGGGAGCTTAATGCTCGTGTTGTGAAGGTTGGCAAGCCAATCGCTGATAAGTCTGATTTTGAGCTGAAATATATGCCCGGCCACCCCGGCGCTGACGAGAATGGGTATGTGCAGATGCCAAACGTCAATGGGCTTGTGGAGTCCATGGATATGAAAGAGGCGCAGCGCTCATATGAAGCGAACCTCAATATGATCCAGGCCTCCCGACGCATGATGTCTCAGACACTCGAATTGCTTCGTCGTTGAACCTAAGACCTTTTAGAGGAAACACGTCATGACTGTTCCTGCTTCTGTCGCACTTAGTGCCTACACCAATGCTGTCAAACAGGCGACTGATCTGGGCGGTGTCAATGATGTCGCAGCAACCGCTGGTTCCGGCCAGGGCGGTTTTGGTGACTTGCTCAAAGGTGTTGTGGAAAACATGGCTGCATCCGGCGTTAACGCCGAACAGCAGACAGCGTCTGCTGTTGCTGGAACAGCGGATGTGGTTGATGTGGTGACAGCAGTTTCTGAAGCCGAAGCGACCTTACAGACCGTTGTTACGATCCGCGACAATGTGATTACGGCCTACCAGGAAATCATGAAGATGCCGATCTAAGGCACTTATTAGGGAGAGCAGGGGATGACAGGACCGGAAGTTTTGGATGTTGGACGTGAGGGCATTGTTGTGCTGCTCAAAGTCTCGTCCCCGCTTATGCTTGTTGGGCTAAGTGTCGGATTGGTCATTGCGCTCTTCCAGGCGTTGACGCAGATCCAAGAAATGACGCTGGTCTTCGTGCCAAAAATTCTTGCGATCTTCATCGGCCTCATCGTGATGCTGCCTTTCATGGGCAGCACGTTGGGGGCGTATATGACGTTTATTGCTGACAGAATTGTCTCTGGTTGATGTACGCCATCATGTTCTCGAAATCTCAGATGGTGCTCGCATATGAGTTTTGAGCTCGCACCCACAACAGCCTATGTGTTCATGCTGGTTTTTTCCCGCATCGGCACCATGGTGATGTTGATGCCGGCGCTTGGTGAGTTCAGCGTCTCAAGTCGTGTGCGGCTGACGCTTGCCGTCCTGATTTCAATGGTTTTGATGCCGCTAGTCGCGGATGCGTACGGACCGGTACCGGCGACGGTGTCCGGCATTGCCTGGGGTGTTATCTCAGAAATCGCTGTTGGGTTTCTTATCGGGTCGGTAGCGCGCCTCATCATGAGTGCGCTGCAGGTTGCCGGCACCATTATTGCCTTTCAGACCGGCCTTGCCTTTGCACAAAATGTCGATCCGACGCAGGGCATCCAGAGTGCGCTCGTGGGGTCCTTCCTATCCATGCTCGCAGTGACAATGATCTTTGCAACGGACCTGCATTTTCTGCTGATCGCAGCGATGCGTGACAGTTATGTGCTTTTTGAGCCGGGCGCAGGCGTGCCTATTGGGGATTTCGTCGAAACAGCCACAGGTGTCGTCGCAGGGTCATTCAAGTTGGCTGTCCAAATTGCAGCGCCCTTTGTCGTCTTTGGGATGATTTTCTATTTGGCGCTTGGCATTCTCTCTAAGCTGATGCCACAGGTGCAGATTTTTTTCGTGGCAATGCCAGCAAACATCTTGTTGGGGTTCGCATTATTTGCGGTGCTTATGGGCGCGATGATGATGTGGTTTCTCACCTTTTTCGAAGAGAGCATGAGTTTGTTCCTGGCCTGATGGGCTAGGCGCTTCGTGCGAGAGGGTCTATGGCGGATCAAGCCGACGATTCAGAAAAAACCGAAGAGGCGACCTCCAAAAAGCTGGAGGACGCCCGAAAAAAAGGTGACATGCCCAAGAGCCAGGAGGTCAACACCTGGTTCATCATGATCGCGACCGCATTGGTGATCGGAATTGTGTCGACAGGTGCTTCCGGGGATTTTGCGCGGGCCTTTACTGTTTTTCTCTCTGACCCGCATGACATTGCCGTTGACCAAAACAATCTCATGTTCGTGTGGGAGCAGATTGGGATTGCGGTGCTCAAAATCCTCGCCATACCGATGATGCTTCTGATGGGGGCAGGGGTTGCGGGAAATCTTGTGCAGAACATGCCGGTTTTCTCTACAGAGAATATGAAGCCGAAGCTCAGCAAGATTTCTCCGATGGCGGGTTTGAAGCGGCTTTTTTCACCTAAAAGTCTCATGAACTTTACCAAGGGGTTGGTGAAACTGAGCTTGGTGTCGGTGGCGACCTTTCTCATTGTCTGGCCCATGCGGGATCAACTGCTCATCATGATGACAATGGATGTGGGGATGTTGCTTCCCTTTGTTCAATCAATCGCGATCAAAATCCTGGCGATGGTGGTCGCAATTATGACCGTGCTCGCAGCTGCTGACTATGTGTTTGAAGTGGCTCAGTGGAACAAGAAGCAGCGCATGACCGTTCAAGAGGTCAAAGACGAATACAAGCAGATGGAAGGGGACCCAACGGTCAAAGCGAAGCTCCGGGCCCTTCGAATGGAACGGGGACGTCAGCGTATGATGTCGCGTGTGCCCGACGCCGCGGTCATCATCACCAACCCGACCCACTATGCCGTCGCACTTGAATATAAACAGGGCATGGGCGCGCCGGTTTGTGTGGCCAAGGGTATGGATGCCATTGCGTTAAAAATCAGGGAAATCGGGTCAGAGCATGATGTTCCGATTGTCGAGAGTCCGCCACTTGCCCGTGCCCTCTATGCTTCTGTGGAACTGGAAGAATCAATTCCGCCAGAACACTATAAAGCGGTTGCTGAGGTTGTTGGCTACGTGATGCGTCTTAAGAGTAAGATGTCCCGCAGCTAGCGTGTGCGATGATTCGCGGACGCTGGGGCTTTGATCGCGACCGGACATAGCAAAACCGTCCGGTTCCTTAGGATTGTGACATCGGCAGATAAGATCTGGACAAATGAGCGATACCTTTATGGATGGGCCGAGTGTCGATGAGGCCAAGGGCAAAACGGCCGGGGGCGGCGAGCCAGCTTCTGATCCGAAGTCGACAATCAGTGAGGTCGCTCGCGCTACTTCAGACAAGGCCGGATTTGCTGATCAGAACCGATGGCGCAGTTCGCTGGGGTTGGCGGGCCTGATTGGGCTTTTTATAGCTGGCGCCGCAGGCGGTTTTGTTTTTCTCAATCTTAGTGCTGCTGGACCCTTGGGCTATTTGATGATTGGCGGGCTGGTCGCGGTCGGTTTTTTCTCAACCGTGGCGCTTATTGCTGGTCGTCCCTCAAGCCCGATTGTGGGCCGAGGGAAAGTTACTGGTGTTGCTGGACACGCATTGGAAAGCTTGCCTGACCCTTGTCTCGTGACCGATCGACGTGGGTCGGTCCTTTTTGCGAACCAGGCTTATAGGCATCTCGGTCTTGATGCACATGACCGACCCATGCCGTTGGAGCGGCTCCTGGCCGGTCAGGTGGGGGTCGATGAAAAACTTTATCAATTGGCACAGGCAGCCCGGTTGGGCTTGGCAGATGAGGAAGAGCTGCGCTTTATTCCTCCTGCGGGCCAGGGCCAGGAACGCGTTTTCAAAGCGGCAGTTCAGCCGCTCACCGGGGCAGCAGCCAAGACTGGTGCCAGCATCTGGCTGCTAAGAGACATGACAGCTGAGAGGCTTGCGGCGGCACAAGCCCAAGTGGGGCGTGACAAATATCTGGCCTATCTGGATGACGCGCCATTTGGCTTTTTCTCTGCGCAGGATTCCGGACAGCTTGATTATGTGAACCAGATGTTCGCAACCATGGTTGGGCGGTCAGCGGAAGACCTGGTGTCAGGTAGCACACGATTTGGCGATCTTGTGGCGGGTGATGTGAACGCCTTTGTTCAGGAAAAAGATGGGGAGGCTGGTACCCAGGTCATCGATGTTGATCTGGCGGGGCCTGATGGCCCGGTCCAGGTGCGCATTGTGCAAAATTTTGCGCCGACGTTGGACGGAGCCCCCGGGGCGTCGCGTTCTGTGGTTATGTTCCGCGAAGAAGAAGACGATACGGAAGCGCACTTGCGCGACGCTGAAATGCGATTTGCGCGTTTCTTCAACAATGCACCGATCGGCGTCGCCACACTGGATAAGGACGGTGTGCTTGGCAGTTCGAACGCGGCCTTTGTCACACTTGTTGGCGGGACACCCGACGCAGGCAGCAGATTTGCCGATCTGGTTGTTCCTGAGGACCGGACGGCGCTTTTGGAGTTTCTTGACGGGGCCGTGTCGTCAGGTGGGTCTCGTGGGCCAATTGATATTCGGTTCCTCCAGAAGCAGGGCGAGGAGATTGAGAAGACCGCCCAGCTTTTTGCGAGCTACTCCAACGAGACGGGGGGGCAGCCTTCTATCATCGCCTATCTCATTGATACGAGTGAACAGAAGTCGCTAGAGATGCAGTTCGCTCAATCACAGAAGATGCAAGCAGTGGGGCAGCTCGCGGGCGGTGTGGCGCACGATTTCAATAATTTGCTCACCGCGATTATCGGCTTTTGTGACCTGCTTCTTGCGCGCCATCAGGCGGGCGATCCGAGCTTCGCTGACGTCATGCAGATCAAGCAGAACGCCAACAGGGCCGCGAACCTTGTGCGGCAGCTGCTTGCCTTCTCCCGCCGCCAGACATTGCGCCCGAAGGTTCTGAACCTTACCGATGAGCTTGCGGAACTTTCCAATCTGCTGAGCCGTCTTCTGGGTGAAACAGTGGAGCTTAAGATTACCCATGAGCGGGATCTGGGGCTGGTAAAGGTGGACCAGAACCAACTTGAGCAAGTGGTGATCAACCTGGCTGTAAATGCGCGTGATGCCATGGAAGATGGTGGGCGCCTCACCATCCGCACGGCCAATGTCTCCGCTGAGGATGCGAAAGCGCTGGACCATGCGCTGATGCCACCGGCCGAGTATGTGCTTATCGAAGTCACAGATACGGGCTGCGGTATCCCGAAAGAACATTTGGGCAAGATCTTTGAACCCTTCTTCACCACGAAAGATGTGAGCAAGGGCACGGGCCTCGGCCTCTCCACGGTCTACGGGATTGTTAAGCAGACTGGGGGCTATATTTTTGCCTTCTCGACGGTTGATAAAGGCACGACCTTCCGTATCTATCTGCCGCGCTATTTCGAAACAGAAGAAGAAGCAGCGGCGAAGGTTCAGGCGCAAGTTGAAGAAACTGCGGCGCCTGATCTCACCGGCAAAGGCACGATCCTGCTCGTGGAAGACGAAGACGCTGTGCGGACATTTGCGGTGCGCGCACTCGGCACACGGGGCTACACAGTCCTTGAAGCTGAGAGCGGGGATGTGGCGCTGGAGATTGTTGACAGTCACGAGGGCACGATTGATCTCGTCGTCAGTGACGTGGTGATGCCCAATATGGATGGGCCCACCATGGTGAAACAGCTGCAGGAAAAACGGCCGGGAACCAAGATCATCTTCATTTCGGGTTATGCAGAAGACGCCTTTGCCAAGAGCCTTGATCCATCTGTCGACTTCCGGTTTTTGCCGAAGCCTTTCAGCCTGAAGCAGCTCGCAGCTGCAGTGAAAGAGGCGATGGGGTAGGTGAACCTTTGGTTTGCGCGATTCTGTCGTTCTTCACGCTGATCTGTGCATAAATCTGTGGAACAGGTTTAGAACACACTCCCAATATATAAATAAAATCAATGACTTAAACTTTTTCTTGCCCATGAGAACAAAAAAGGTACATTTACCTCAATTGCTTCCGCAGAGCCGGTATGAAATAAGGGGATGACGCTTATGGCGCGAGAACAGAAAGAAAACGTAGTCAGCTTGCTTGGCAAGGACAGTATGGATAAGCAGAAAGCTCTGGATGCCGCACTCAGTCAGATTGAGCGGTCTTTTGGTAAGGGTTCGATCATGCGGCTCGGGAAAAACGAGCAGGTGGTCGAGATTGAGGCGATCCCGACAGGTTCATTGAGCCTTGATATCGCGCTTGGCATTGGCGGTCTGCCAAAGGGCCGGGTGGTTGAGGTATACGGTCCTGAATCGAGTGGTAAAACCACCCTTGCACTTCACACAGTCGCTGAAGCCCAGAAGAATGACGGTATTTGCGCCTTTGTTGACGCAGAGCATGCATTGGACCCGGTCTATGCGCGCAAGCTTGGCGTTAATCTGGATGATCTTTTGATCTCGCAGCCTGACACGGGTGAGCAGGCACTGGAAATTGTCGATACGTTGGTGCGCTCTGGCGCGGTGGATGTGATCGTGGTGGACTCTGTTGCCGCTCTCACGCCTCGTGCAGAGCTTGATGGCGATATGGGCGACAGCCTTCCAGGCCTTCAGGCGCGGCTTATGAGCCAGGCGCTGCGGAAACTGACAGGCTCCATTTCCAAATCGAATTGCATGGTCATTTTCATCAACCAGATCCGTATGAAGATCGGGGTGATGTTTGGCAGTCCGGAGACGACAACAGGCGGGAACGCCCTGAAGTTCTACTCCTCTGTCCGTCTTGATATTCGCCGGATTGGGGCGATTAAGGACCGGGACGAAGTGGTGGGCAACCAGACCCGCGTGAAAGTGGTGAAGAACAAGGTGGCGCCGCCGTTCAAACAGGTTGAGTTCGACATCATGTATGGGCAAGGGATCTCCAAGATGGGGGAGGTCGTCGATCTGGGGGTCAAAGCCGGGGTCGTTGAGAAATCCGGTTCCTGGTACTCCTATGACAGCCAGCGGATCGGACAAGGACGTGAAAACGCCAAGACCTTCCTGAAGGAAAACCCTGACATGGCACTTGCTATCGAAACAGCGATCCGCGCGGATGCGGGGCTCGCAGAAGCGCTCGACGTTGGTCCTGACGCGGACGACGATGATGGCATGCCGGAGGAAGTTGCAGGTTAGGTCTGAAACGCCATATTCGACCTGAAAGCGGCGCGCATTTCGGTGGGCGCCGCTTTTTCGTGGGTAACCGGTCGCTGAACCCAAAGGACGGGCGTTTAACAAACCGGGTCAGAAGATTTGCTCAGGGAGCTTCTCGGCGGTTGCTTTGCTAGACAGACGCCTTGGGGGTCGTTAGAAAAAGAGACCGAATTCCAAGGGTTTGGCGTCATTTTGTCGGCGCTCTGGGCCCAGTAGTAAGACGAATGTGAGACCGCAATGACCGGCGTTAATCAGATCCGCGAGACCTTTCTCGACTTTTTTGAGAAACAGGGCCACGCCCGTGTGCCGTCAGCGTCGCTGGTGCCGCAGAACGATCCCACACTGCTCTTCACCAATGCGGGTATGGTCCCATTCAAGAATGTCTTCACAGGCGTTGAGACCCGCGACTATTCCCGCGCGACATCGTCTCAAAAGTGTGTGCGCGCTGGCGGTAAGCACAATGACCTCGATAATGTCGGCTACACTGCACGGCATCATACTTTCTTCGAGATGTTGGGAAACTTCTCCTTCGGCGATTATTTCAAGGATGACGCAATCGCATTTGCGTGGGATTTGATTACCAAAGAGTACGGTATATCCAAAGACCGACTTCTGGTGACCGTCTATTCGGAAGACGAGGATGCAGCTGACATCTGGAAGAAGGTCGCAGGACTCTCGGACGATAAGATCATTCGGATTTCCACGTCAGACAATTTCTGGTCGATGGGAGATACCGGCCCCTGCGGTCCGTGTTCCGAGATCTTCTTTGACCATGGGGACAAAGTACCCGGTGGGCCTCCTGGCAGTCCAGATGAAGATGGGGATCGGTTCATTGAGATCTGGAACCTGGTCTTTATGCAGTATGACCAGCAGGCGGGCGGGGATCGCATCAGTCTTCCCAAGCCATCGATCGATACCGGCATGGGCCTTGAGCGCATTGCAGCACTGCTTCAGGGCAGCCACGATAATTATGACACAGACCTTTTCCGTGCGCTGATTGAGGCGTCTGCGGATGCATCCAACACAGACCCGGACGGGTCCCACAGTGTCAGTCATCGTGTGATTTCCGATCACCTCCGTTCTTGCTCATTCCTTCTGGCTGATGGCGTGATGCCGTCCAACGAGGGGCGTGGCTATGTTCTGCGCCGGATCATGCGGCGGGCCATGCGTCACGCGCAGCTTCTGGGCGTTGCTGAACCGTTGATGTGGCGGCTGGTGCCAGCGCTTATTCATCAGATGGGGGATGCCTATCCGGAATTGCGCCGAGCGGAAGCGCTTATCACCGAAACCTTCAAGCTTGAAGAATCCCGCTTCCGGGAAACCCTGGCGCGCGGCTTGAAACTGCTTGATGAAGCTGTCGGTGAGCAAGGTGGAGCAGGTGAGCTTCCGGGCGATGTGGCCTTCAAGCTCTACGACACCTACGGGTTTCCATTGGACCTTACAGAGGATGCGCTGCGAGAACGCAATATGAGTGTTGATCAGGCTGGCTTTGACGCCGCCATGGAGAAACAACGCGAAGCTGCGCGGGCAAACTGGTCAGGTTCTGGCGAGGCTGCGACTGAAACCCTCTGGTTTGATCTTAAAGACGAAGTCGGGGCAACGGAGTTTCTTGGCTACACGACGGAAGCGGCTGAGGGGAAGATCGTTGCTCTCGTTAAAGATGGGGAACGCGTCGAGAGCGTAGCTGCGGGTGACGAGGTTGTGGTGATTGCCAATCAGACGCCGTTCTATGGAGAGTCTGGCGGACAGGTTGGTGATACCGGGGGAATGTTCACCGGCGAGGGCGCGGAGTTCACCGTAACGGATACCCAGAAAAAGCTGGGTGATCTTATCGTGCATATCGGTAAGCTGACCAAAGGTAAGCTTGCGGTTGGCGAAGTTGCAGATTTCCGCGTTGATGGTCATTTGCGGACGTCTACACGTGCCAATCATTCAGCTACCCACCTGGCGCATGAAGCGCTGCGCCGCGTGTTGGGGGATCATGTCAGTCAAAAGGGTTCGCAGGTCGGGCCAGACAGATTGCGCTTTGATTTCTCCCATCCGAAGGCGATGACGTCCGAGCAGATTGCGCAGGTGGAGAAAATCGTCAATGAAGAGATTCAGCGCAACAATGAGGTCGTCACGCGGGTGATGACACCTGATGACGCGATTGAAGCAGGTGCGCTTGCGCTCTTTGGCGAAAAATATGGAGACGAAGTGCGTGTCCTCTCTATGGGTTCTCCGCGCGAAGATGGCAATAAATTCTCAGTCGAGCTTTGTGGTGGGACCCATGTTGGGCGTGTCGGCGACATCGCCATCTTCAAAATTGTGAGCGAGGGAGCTGTTGGGTCTGGTATTCGGCGGATCGAAGCGCTGACGGCTGAGGGAGCACGAGCTTACCTTAATGATCAGGAGCGGATTGCGCTCAACGCCTCTGCTGTGTTGAAAGTCACGCCGGATCAACTGAACGACCGGGTCGCGATGTTGGTTGATGATCGCAAACGTCTTGAGCGCGAGCTCGCCGAAGCCAAAAAGAAACTTGCCATGGGGGGGGGAACGTCAACCGGTGGCGGCGCCTCTGAAATTGAAGAGCTTGGCGGAGTCAAAGTTATCGCGCGCGCCATGGCAGGGATCAGCCCTAAGGACCTGCGCGGCATGGTGGACGATGCCAAAAAGAGTGTCGGCTCTGGAATCGTTGCCCTGATTGCCCTTGGTGATGATGGGAAAGCCGGCATCGCTGTTGGTGTGACAGATGATCTGACAGACCGTCTATCTGCCGTTGATCTTGTACGCACGGGTGCGGAAGCACTTGGCGGCAAAGGGGGCGGTGGCAGGCCTGACATGGCGCAGGCCGGTGGACCTGATGGCAGCAAGGCAGATGCTGCCTTGGCCGCAATTAAAGAAACTGTAGGTGGTCTTGCTGGAGCAGCCTGACAAACCGGCACCCGCCGATAGCAGTGCATCGGAAACCACAGTTTCCGGGGTTCGCCGCTGGCTTTACATTCTTCTTGAAGCTGGCAAGACCGGTGACAAGCCCAGCGCGATTTTCGATGTGTTCATGGTTACGCTCATTCTGGCGAACGTTGTTGCGTTTGCGGCAGAGACTGATGTGCGTATCGCGACGGCCTATGGTGAACAACTCCGCCTCTTCAACGCTTTCTCTATTGCGATTTTTACCGTTGAATATCTGATCCGGCTCTGGGTTTGTGTGGATCACCCGGCATTTAGAGGCCTGCCCAAATGGCGCGTGCGTCTGGGCTATTCAATGACCTTACAGATGCTCATCGATCTCATCGTGATTTTGCCCTTCTATTTGAGCTTCATGTTCGCCGTTGACCTTCGAATCTTACGTGTGTTTAGGTTGTTTCGCTTCCTGATGCTCGCCCGCTATTCCCCAGCGCTCTACACAATCGGACGGGTTTTCAAGTCTGAGCGCCGGGCAATGCTCGCGGCTCTCATTGTGATGTCTGGCATGCTGATTTTTTCAGCCACTGGCATTTATTGGCTGGAGCACGAAGTACAACCAGAGGCATTTGGTTCGATCCCCATGTCCATGTGGTGGGCACTCGCAACTCTGACCACAGTCGGGTATGGCGATGTCGTGCCGCTGACAACGTTAGGTCGTTTCTTCGGCGGGCTGGTGATGATTTTTGGGTTGGGCATGTTTGCGATGCCGATTGCCATTGTCTCAAGTGGCTTCGCCCGGGAAATTCACCGACGAGACTTTGTTGTGTCCTGGGGGATGGTGGCTCGGGTGCCGCTCTTCCAGGAACTCAAACCAGCGCTGCTGGTGGACCTTGTTGAGTTGCTTGAAGCTCAGGTGATCGATCCGGATGCGGTCATTGCGCATAAGGGTGATGTCGCAGACGCGATGTACTTCATCGTTATTGGGCGTGTCCGTCTCGATTTTGAAGGACGATCAGTCGAGCTCGGGGAGGGCGAATATTTTGGCGAGATGGCTCTGTTGGATGACCGGCGACGTTCTGCAGACATTGTTACGCTGAGCCAGGCGCACGTCCTAAAACTTGATGCGCGCAGCTTCCGCGAGTTTATCGGGCGACATCCTGAAGCCCGGGTCCGCTTGCTTGAGGCCATTCATGCGCGCGATCTCACGCTGGGTGCTACTGATGAGCTAGAACGCGAAATAGATGAAGAGAAAAAGGACCTTTAGGGCGCCGTTTCTTCAGCCCTAAATTCCCTTAGACATGGCCTTGTCGAGGTTTTCCGCAATCTTGTCGAGGAAACCTGTTGTGGAGAGCCAGTTCTGCTCAGCGCCAACAAGTAGTGCCAGATCTTTGGTCATGTAGCCGCTTTCGACCGTCGACACGCAGACAGTTTCGATGAGAGTGGCGAATTTCGCCAGTTTCTCATTGCCATCAAGCTTCGCGCGGTGCTTCAGGCCTCGGCTCCAGGCAAAGATCGACGCAATCGAATTGGTCGAGGTTTCTTCGCCCTTTTGGTGATTTCTGTAGTGGCGGGTCACTGTGCCGTGGGCGGCTTCGGCTTCCATTGTCTTGCCGTCTGGGGTCATCAGTACGCTTGTCATCAGACCGAGGGAGCCAAAGCCTTGGGCTACGGTGTCTGACTGCACGTCGCCGTCATAGTTTTTGCATGCCCAGACATAGCCGCCGCTCCACTTCATGGCAGATGCCACCATGTCGTCGATCAGACGGTGCTCGTATGTGAGGTTTTTCTTGTCGAATTCCTTTTTGAATTCTTTCTCGAAGACTTCCTGGAACAGGTCTTTAAACTGCCCGTCATAGGCTTTCATGATCGTGTTCTTGGTGGACAGATAGACTGGGTAATTGCGATCGAAACCATACTTCATGCAGGCGCGGGCAAAGTCCCGGATGCTGTCATCCAGATTGTACATGGCCATGCCGACGCCAGATGACGGGTAGTCGAAAATTTCGTGCTCAAATGAGTCTGAGCCATCGGAGGCTTCCCATTTGATGGTGAGCTTGCCGGCACCAGGCACACGGAAATCTGTTGCGCGATATTGGTCACCGAACGCGTGACGACCGATGACGATAGGTTCAGTCCAACCAGGCACCAGGCGGGGGATGTTGCGGCAAATGATGGGCTCGCGGAAAACAGTGCCGCCCAGAATATTCCGGATGGTCCCGTTTGGCGATTTCCACATTTTCTTCAGGCCAAACTCTTCGACTCGAGCTTCGTCTGGCGTGATGGTCGCGCATTTGACGCCTACACCGTATTTCTTGATGGCTTCAGCAGAATCGATGGTGACCTGATCATCGGTCTCATCTCGATATTCCATGCCCAAGTCGTAATATTTGAGGTCAATGTCCAGATAGGGGTGGATCAGCTTTTCTTTGATGAAGGTCCAGATGATTCTGGTCATTTCATCACCGTCGAGTTCAACGACGGGGTTTTCCACCTTGATTTTGGACATGCGTACGGACCTCTTAAGCCATTTCGATCGCAGCAGACGCCCGAATGGCTGCACGGGCACTGCTTTCCGTTCCTGATGAACGGGATGGGAGACGCCGACACTCGCAGAATCGGGGGCAAAAGGGCGTCTCGCCTCGAACCCTCGTATAACATCTGAGCCACGTTGATAAAAGCACGCCAATCTCTTATCACCCCTTAATATCCCTCAATTCTGGGGGAGATGAAGGTGATGTGACATGGCAGGAACCGACCGTTCCAAGGCAAACGCTACGGCAGGGCTTCCCCCGGCGCCGGCAATTATTCTGGTGCGCCCGCAATTGGGCGCCAACATCGGCGCGTCAGCGCGCGCAATGCTGAATTTTGGCATTACGGAACTCCGATTGGTTGCGCCACGCGACGGTTGGCCGAATGAGCACGCGCTCAAATCGGCCTCGGGTGCCGTAGAGCTTATCGAGAATGCCCAATTGTTCGACACGGTGCCCGAGGCGATAGCTGACCTTGACTATGTGCTTGCGACGACAGCCCGCCCGAGGGACATGGTCAAGGAGGTCTATACACCGGAAGAAGGGGCTGGACGCCTCAAGAGGGCAATGCTGGCTGGTGGACGGCCGGGGGTCATGTTCGGGGCGGAGCGCGCCGGACTTCACAATGATGACGTGGCTCTGGCTGACGCGGTGATCACAGCTGCCCTTAATCCAGGCTTTTCCTCGCTCAATCTCGGTCAGGCGGTGCTGTTGCTTGCCTATGAGTGGAGCCAGCTCGGCGACGAGACACCGTCTGAAGATATGCCCATGAACGGCACCCGGCCAGCCAACAAGCAGGAGCTTCAGGGCTTCTTTGACCATCTCGAGGTGGAGCTCGATGATACCGGTTTTCTGCTGCCTTTAGACAAACGCCCTGCCATGGTCCGGAACCTGCGGAACATGTTCCAGCGTGCCGCGCTCACAGAGCAGGAGATACGGACACTCAGAGGCATCGTTTCGGCTCTCACAAAGCATGCGCAGCGGCGCGCGATGGAGAAGATGAAGGGCGATAAGTGAGTTGAACCTGATTCTGAGGTGGGTCTGATTTTCGTCAGGGAATCAACCATTTAGCGGATTTGGTTGAGGGGTTGATTCCGGCCAATAGCGGGTTTGACTTTGACACAAGCGTAAGTATAGTGCGCCCAGTTCGCGGGTCCTTTTGGGCCCGCTACTTTTTTGACGACGCACCCGTGGGAAGATCCAAGCGCATTGGTCTCTTTCCTGTCGGTGGGGTCCGGATTTCGGGCTTCGCAGAGGAGGGCGCGTTTCCTACATTTTGATCAAGGAAACAGCGATGACAAAGCGCATCCAAGCGAAATACAAAATTGACCGCCGTCTTGGCGAAAACATCTGGGGGCGCCCAAAGAGCCCAGTGAACCGCCGGGAATATGGTCCAGGTGAACATGGCCAGCGTCGCCGCGGCAAGCTCTCAGATTTCGGTCTGCAGCTTCGCGCGAAGCAGAAGCTGAAAGGCCACTACGGCAACATCACCGAAAAGCAGTTCAAGCGCACATATCATGAAGCGTCACGGATCAAAGGCGACACGGGTGAAAACCTGGTGGGTCTTCTTGAGCGCCGTCTCGACGCTGTGGTTTACCGCGCGAAATTCGTTCCTACCGTCTTCTCTGCGCGTCAGGCAGTGGGCCATGGCCATATTCTGGTCAATGGCAAGCGCGTTAACATCCCATCCTACCGGGTGAAGGAAGGCGATGTGATCGAAGTTAAAGAGAAAATGCGGACAAACGGCAAGATGCTCGAAGCTGCTGGCAGCCCAGAGCGTGACACGCCGGATTATCTCGACGTTGATCTCGAGAAGTTCAAAGCGACTTTCGTTCGTACACCGGTTCTGGCGGATATTCCTTATCCAGTTCAGATGGAACCAAATCTCGTGATTGAGTTCTATTCGCGATAATCTGGTTATCGCCGAAAACAGAGTTTCAAAGGGGTCCGTTTCGGGCCCCTTTTTTGTTGAGGTATTCATCCGGAAAGAACTTTGGATCTCCTCCGCAAAGGTGGACTGTCGGCGTGTGCTTGTGTTCCTACCCGGGCGCGCCTAGTGTCTTTCTACTAAACCGTCGAGTAAACCAGTGCGTTTTGGCTGAATCTGGTGTTTGGACGGAAGCTCTCTTCTACACGACAAACTACCGATTTGACTGTGTTGCCAACGCGGCGGGATTTTCCACGCGTTTGATTGGGATGCATGCCATGGATGCTGGAATCGTCGACTTCTACAATGCTGAAAGAGGCTTTGGCTATATTCGACCCAAAGGCGGCGACCCTGACGTTCGGGTTGAGTTTGAAGTCCTGCGTGTTGCGGGCATAAGGATGCTCGAGCAGGGGCAGAGCGTTCAGTTCAGCACAACTGAAAACGCTGTTACCGGAAAAATCACGGTGGATGCGATCATGCTTGGTGAATAGAGGCTGCCTTTTTAGGCCGTCTCGAGCGCAATATCCTTGGAGCCGAAATATTCGCGCAGTTCGCCGCTCTCAAACATTTCTCGGATAATGTCGCAGCCGCCAACAAACTCACCCTTCACGTAGAGCTGAGGGATCGTCGGCCAGTCCGAGAATTCTTTGATGCCGTGACGAATGTCATCGTCTTCGAGAACGTTCACGCCCTTGAACTGAACACCGAGATAGGTGAGCACCTGCACAACGGTATTGGAGAAGCCGCATTGTGGGAAAACAGGCGTGCCTTTCATGAAGAGCACAACATCGTTGCTTTCCACTTCACCACGGATACGGTCTGCTACTGCTTCACTCATTTTGCTCTCCTAAATTCCTAAGCGTCTGGCGCTGATGTCTGTAGCGCGAGGGCATGGAGATCGGCGTCCATGCTGCCCTTCAGGGCCTTGTAAACCATTTGGTGTTGTTGCACGCGGGTCTTACCTGCGAAAGACGCAGAGATGACTGTCGCGGCATAGTGGTCACCGTCGCCTGCAAGATCGCGGATCTCAACTTTGGCGTCGGGCAGGCCTTCTTTGATCAGCCGTTCTATGTCGCTGGCATTCATCGCCATTTTTTAAGCTCCAGTCTCGTTCAGGCCTTAAGGGTACTCTATCTTATCGCGTTTCCGGACGGTGAACCGTCGCCACTTCACCTGGAAACGCTTTAGTGTGTGTCGGGTGCGCTCATATATTTTGGCAACCATCCTTCATAGGCCACGTCGAGGTCTGCCAATGATATGGGATGAGACCCCTCAACTGTCAATTCATTGCCGCCTGTGGTTCCGATCGCTTGTGTCGGAATCCCGGCTGAAAGTGCGTCTTTTACGAAGGTTTCAGCGCTTGTTGCAGGCACAGTCACAACATAACAGGCCTGATCTTCACCGAACGCCCAGGCGTGCAGCGGAGTGTCCTTACTCGGTGTAAGGGAAGCTCCGATTTTGCTGCTCATACCCATTTCTGCGACTGCCACCAGCAGACCACCATCAGAAATGTCATGCACTGCTGTAACGCGTCCGTCGCGAATTGCGGTCCGGACAAAAGTGCCGTGCTTTTTCTCAGCTGCGAGATCGACCTTTGGGGGTGCGCCTGCGGCCTCACCCACAATGTCGCGCTGATAGATGCTCTGGCCGAGATGTCCTTCATGAGCGCCAATCAGGAGAATGATTTCTCCTGCCGCTACGAAACTCTTGCCAACGCGTTTTGTGACATCCGGCAGCAATCCGACACCGCCAATAGCAGGCGTTGGTAGAATGGCCTGGCCATTGGTTTCGTTGTAGAGGGACACATTTCCGGAGACGATGGGCATGTCGAGTGCCAAACAGGCTTCGCCAATGCCCTGAATGCAGCCGACAAACTGGCCCATGATTTCCGGCTTTTCCGGATTGCCGAAATTAAGATTGTCAGTCGCGGCCAGTGGTTCTGCGCCCACGGCCGTTATGTTGCGCCAGCATTCAGCTACGGCCTGCTTGCCCCCCTCAACAGGGTCGGCTTCGCAATAACGCGGGGTGACATCGACGGCGAAGGCAAGACCCTTACCTTGATCGCCAACGCGGATTACAGCGGCGTCGCCGCCAGGGCCTGCCATTGTGTTGCCCTGAATGAGATTGTCATATTGTTCCCAGACCCAGCGGCGTGAGCACATGTCCGGCAGGCTCACCAGTTGGATGAGGGCTTTGCCCAGATCATCGGGCGCAGGCACGTCTGCTGCAGCCACTGGTTCCAGCTTGGGGCTTTCGACCCATGGCCGGTCATATTCCGGAGCTTCGTCGCCAAGGTCGTTGATTGGCAGGTCCGCCATCAGATCACCGTGACGATAGACTTTGAACCGCTGGTCATCGGTCGTTTCCCCGACGATTGCGAAGTCGAGATCCCACTTTTTGAAGACGGCTGCGGCTTCGTCTTCTTTATTGGGGTCCAGAACCATGAGCATGCGCTCCTGGCTTTCCGACAACATCATTTCATAAGCCGTCATGCCTTCTTCGCGGCAGGGGACCTTGTCGAGGTCGAGATTGACGCCAAGATTGCCTTTGGCACCCATCTCAACGGCAGAGCAGGTAAGGCCTGCAGCGCCCATGTCCTGAATGGCAATGACAGCGCCGGTCTTCATGAGTTCCAGAGTGGCTTCCAGCAGGAGCTTTTCAGAGAAGGGGTCGCCGATCTGAACGGTCGGGCGCTTTTCTTCAGAGTCATCGTCAAATTCGGCAGATGCCATTGTGGCACCGTGGATGCCATCACGGCCGGTCTTGGAGCCGAGATAAACGATGGGGAGCCCCACACCTTTGGCTTCTGACAGGAAGATGCCGTCTGCTTTGGCGAGACCCGCGGCAAATGCGTTCACAAGGCAATTGTCATTGTAGCGGGCATCGAAGTTGACCTCGCCGCCAATGGTGGGGACGCCGAAACAGTTGCCATAGCCGCCAATGCCTTCCACGACGCCAGACACAATATGCCGGGTGCGGTCGTTTTCCGGTGAGCCGAAACGCAGCGCATTCATCGCCGCGACGGGACGTGCGCCCATGGTGAAGACATCACGCAGAATGCCGCCAACACCGGTCGCTGCACCTTCGTAAGGCGAAATGAAAGAGGGGTGGTTGTGGCTTTCCATCTTGAAGACGACAACGTCGCCATCGTCAATGTCGACAACGCCAGCGTTTTCGCCGGGTCCTTCGATAACACGTGGACCTTCTGTCGGCAGTGTGCGCAGCCATTTTTTTGATGACTTGTAGGAGCAGTGCTCGTTCCACATGGCGGAGAAAATGCCGAGCTCTGTGAGTGTCGGCTCCCGCCCAATCAGATCGAGGATGCGCTGATACTCGTCCGGCTTCAGGCCATGCTCGGCGATCAGCTCCGGGGTGATGTCTACGTCGTTCTTGATCACGCGATCGTCTCCAGCGCACTTTCGAAAATACCGCGACCGTCCGTGCCGCCCTGGGCTGCTTCAATCAGGTTTTCCGGGTGGGGCATCATGCCCAGCACGTTTTTTTGTTCGTTCATGATGCCAGCGATGTTGCGGATGGACCCATTTGGGTTCGTGGCTTGGCTGTAGCGAAACGCCACTCTGTCCTCAGCTTCAAGGCGGTTCAGCGTGTCTTCGTCGGCGAAATAATTGCCGTCATGGTGAGCGACCGGACAGCGGATCACCTGTTTCTCACTATAGGCGCTGGTGAAGACGCTCTTGTTCGTTGCCACTTCGAGCTCAACTTCTTTACAGACGAACTTAAGGTGCGCATTGCGAAGGAGTGCGCCAGGAAGGATGCCGGTCTCAGTCAGGATCTGAAATCCGTTGCAGACACCAAGAACGCGGACGCCTTTGTCTGCTTGTTCCTTCACCGCTTTCATGATGGGAGAGAGGCCAGCAATGGCGCCGGTGCGAAGGTAGTCGCCGTAGGAAAAGCCGCCGGGCAGTACAATTAGGTCAACATCTGGAAGCGTGGTTTCCTGATGCCAGACCGTGAGGGGTTTCTGTCCGCCAATTTGCTCAAGCGCGTAAAGCATGTCGCGCTCTCGGTTTGACCCGGGAAAGACAATGACTGCCGATTTCATGACACTTACGCTCCGTCGAGCTCTATGGCGTAGTTTTCAATGACCGTGTTCGCGAGAACCCGTTCGCACATGTCTTCCAGTGCTGCGCGGGCTTTGGCGGGATCAGTCTCGGTCAGATCAACCTCAATATACTTGCCTTGGCGAACATCACCGATGCCGTCGAAGCCCAGTTGGTCTAGCGCGTGTGAGATGGCTTTTCCCTGAGGGTCAAGCACACCGTTTTTCAAAGTGATTTTAATGCGGGCCTTCATATTGCCTTTTGACTTTCAGCAGGAGGAACTCAGGACTTTACAAGCGTGGGGCCTGTAGGTTTTCCGGTATCGTTTTCAAAGAGGATGCCCAGGCGCCGTGCGACTTCCTGATAGGCATCAACCAGCCCGCCCATGTCCCGGCGAAAGCGGTCCTTGTCGAGCTTTTCGTTTGTGTTGATATCCCAGAGACGGCAACTGTCCGGGCTGATTTCATCAGCCAGGACAATGCGCATCATTTCGCCCTCAAACAGGCGGCCGAATTCAATTTTGAAATCGACTACTTTGATGCCAATGCCAAGGAAGAGGCCGGTGAGGAAATCATTGATGCGCAGTGCGAGCGCCATCATGTCATCGATTTCCTGCGGGCTTGCCCACCCAAAGGCTGTGATGTGTTCTTCCGACACCATTGGATCGCCCAACGCATCATTCTTGTAGCAGAACTCAATAATCGAGCGGGGAAGGGGCGTGCCTTCTTCGATCCCTAAGCGTTTGGAAATGGAACCCGCGGCGACATTCCGAACAATCACTTCAATGGGCACGATCTCGACTTCACGGATCAGCTGCTCGCGCATGTTGAGCGATTTGATGAAATGGGTTGGAACACCAATCTCGTTCAGACGCGTGAAGATGAATTCGGAAATCCGATTGTTCAGGACACCCTTGCCGTCAATCAGCTCGTGCTTGGTACCGTCAAAGGCGGTGGCGTCGTCTTTGAAATGCTGAATCAGCGTTCCAGGCTCCGGGCCTTCATAGAGGACTTTGGCTTTGCCTTCGTAAACCCGTCTGCGGCGGCTCATTTCGGTATGTCCATCGGTTGGGCCGCTTTGTGGCTTTTGCCAATGGGTGACCCCGTGGATGGCATTGGGCTGGAGCGGCGTATTTGAGCGTTGGATTCGCCCTTAACTTTCGGTCGGAACCTATCCCAAGCGCCCCGCAGATACAATCCAGCGGGCCCCAGATTCACGACACCAAAATACCCCAGAAATGCTGGAAAAAGTGGTATATCTGGATAAAATCGGGTCTGCGGGCTGCTGTGCGACCACGTGCGTGTTGATTTCGTAAAATGAGCCCGCTATGCCTAGCCCAAGCAACACATCATTGGGGCGCCGTTTGTGCCTCACCACAGTTATTTAGGAGCGGTTCTCCCATGTCCGGTTTCGACAAGCGTGAAGAAGGTTTTGAAAGCAAATTTGCCCATGACGCGGACCTTCGGTTTAAGGCCGAGGCACGCCGGAACAAGCTGGTTGGTGCCTGGGCCGCAGAGCTTATGGGTCTTACTGGCGATGCCGCGGAAGCCTATGGCAAAGAGCTTGTGAAAGAAGATCTGAAGGAAGCGGGCGACGACGATGTTTTTCGCAAGCTCCGTGCGGATTTTGATGCCAAGGGCATTGAGCAGTCTGATCACCAGATTCGCCGCACAATGGACGAAATGCTCGCCAAAGCGGTTGAGGAAATTCAAACCCAGGGCTGAGGTTCGTGGCATTGAGAATTGCAGCCCGCTATCGTCAGGTAGCGGGCTTTTCTTTGAATGCGGCCTGGAGCGCGCCATTGAATGCTAGGACCGCAAGGTCCCTGATGGTCTCTTCTGAAAGGCTATCCGTTGGTTGAGCGCCCAATCCGTCGGCATGTCGATGCATGGCCGACCACGCAAGGATTTCAAGTGCAGAGCGGGCGATGATGGCAAGGGCGTCTGGTGCAATCGATGATTGTCCGTTTGCAGCCAGCAGTTCCGTTAAGAGTTTGAGTGTGCGACCGCGCATTGCATTTAGCTGAATTGCCGCAAATTCAGGGAGTTCGAATGCTAGTCTGTCGAAGAACCATATTGCACGTCTGTTGTCAGAAATGAGGTCGTACAAGTCATATCCAACTGCCTTGAAACTCTCAGCGTCACTCGCCTTCATTGCTATCGCTTGCTTGAGCGCAGGCCATTTTTGACGGTCTTGAGCAGTGGTTGTGAAGAGTACTACCAATTTTTCTCGTGGCACAGCTTTGAGCGGGAGTGGGGCGGTTTCTAGCATTGCCCTGTCCAGCAGATATGTACTGGCTAAGCCCAATAGAGCCTCTTTGTTTTCCACGTAAAGGTAGAGCGTTCCGGCGGATATGCCGATCTGCTTTGCGATGTCCGACATTTGGGATTGTTTGAAACCATGCGCGGAGATGTGCACCAGGGCGGCTTCAGCAATCTCGGTGAGGGTAGTGGCTTGTTTGCGGGCCATTTGTTCTCAAAAGGGGCTGTTGCGAGCGATGCTGATCAAGCATCTTGAATTCTGTCTACAAAATCGTATATGAATGAACCATTCATTTATTATATGCGGATACTCTCATGAAAATCCAGCTTTTTTTGGCTCTTTTATTGGGCTTTTTCGGGGTTTTAGGGTCAGCGCAGGCAGGCGATTGGGCGCATTATGGTGGTGATGCAGGTGGCTCCAAATATTCCCCGCTTGCGCAGATCACACCAGAAAATGTGAGAAGTCTTGAGCAAGCATGGACCTTCTCGACAGGGGATGTAGAAGAGCGAACCTCTGACGAAATGAGGAGCAGCGCATTGGAGGTCACGCCCATTCTGGCAGATGGGCGGCTCTATATGTGCTCTGCATTTAATGAGGTCATCGCGCTTCACCCTGGAACCGGCGAGCAGATCTGGCGGTTTGACCCAGAAGTGGCGACAGACCGGCGTCCGGGTAACCAGTACACCTGCCGGGGCGTCACCTATTGGGTCGACCCAGACGCAGAGCCGACTGCGCGCTGTGCTTCGCGTATTTTCACAGGGACGGTCGACTCGCGGGTGATCTCGCTTGATGCACGCACGGGTGAGCCTTGTACAGGATTTGGCGCAGAGGGAATCGTTGCCATCAAACCTGAGATTGATCTTTGGTGGCCGGGCGAATTTCAGATCACGTCGGCCCCGGTCATTGCGGCAGGGAAACTGATAATTGGTTCTGCTATCAGCGACAATGCACGGGCGGAAGCACCACGCGGCACCGTGCGCGCTTATGATGTGCGTACTGGCGAGCTTGAGTGGACCTTTGATCCTGTCCCGCGAGATGCGTCGAGCCCCGTGGCAGACAGCTGGAGCGAAGATGGTCGCGCGATAACAGGACATGCAAATGTCTGGGCGCCTATGTCGGTGGATGAGGATCGAGGTTTGGTGTTCCTTCCGACATCGAGCCCAAGCCCCGATCATTTTGGCGGTACACGACCGGGCGACAATCGCTATGCAAACTCAGTCGTTGCGCTTAATGCGGCGACGGGCGACGTCGTCTGGCATTTCCAGACAGTCCATCATGATGTCTGGGATTACGACTTGCCAGCCCAACCCAGTCTCATAACCTTGCAGCGGGATGGGGAGCCGGTAGACGTTGTTGCACAAGTCACGAAGACGGGTTTCATGTTCGTGCTTGAACGCGATACTGGCGAGCCATTCTTTGGGGTCGAAGAACGTGCTGTGCCGCAAGATGGCGCGCCTGGAGAACATCTGTCTCCAACTCAACCGTTTCCCGTTGCGCCCCCACCATTTACGCCACAGAAAATTACGCCTGAAGAAGGGTGGGGCATGCTTCTGTTTGATGAATGGTCATGCGAAAGCCGCCTAGCAGAACTTCGCTCTGAAGGCCTCTTTACACCACCAACCCTGGGGGGAACCGTCCTCTACCCATTCACGGGCGGTGGCGCTAATTGGGGCGGCATGTCATTTGATCCGGAGCGACAGATTGCAGTTGTTCATACGCTGAGTATTGCCATGGAAGTTCGGTTGATCGAACGCGATGCGTATGATGGTGGGAATATCACAAATGATGCAGGCGAACGTGCGCCGCAGGTTGGGGCAGACTATGCGATGACCCGCGGTGTCATGCTTTCGCCGCTCGGTGTGCCTTGTTCGCCGCCTCCTTGGAGCTCCTTGACCGGCATCGATCTAAGCGATGGCACGATTGCCTGGACTGTTCCATTGGGCACGATTGAGAAGATTGCACCGGTTCCGCTGCCCTTCAAATGGGGGGCGCCGACAATGGGTGGGTCAATCAATACCCGCACCGGCCTGGCATTTATCGCCGCGACGTCTGACGACAAGTTTCGGGCTTTCAACACACTGACCGGCGAAGAGCTTTGGCAGGCAGATTTGCCATCAAGCGGTGCTGCCATTCCAATGACATATGAGTGGGGTGGCCGGCAATATGTGTTGATTGCCGCGGGCGGTTTTGGCCGAACAAGTGTTGAAATGAGTGATCAGGTGATCGCTTTTGCGTTGCCTGAGTAGCGGCGTTGTGGCTCTGCCCTCAGGGGCAGGCCCCATTCAGATCTGCTCAAAGGTGAGATTTGGTGCCGTCCTTTCTCGACATGCGTTCGGCGATGGTTTCCAGCGCTGTCAGGTGAACATCGCGTTTGGCAGGATCGTAGGATGTGATGTTCACGCCACGGATAAGCGTTCGGTGGTGATCGCCTGACTCCGGGTGTGTGTCTACATCAATGATGTTCACGCAACAGGTGTTCTGTTCGAATGTCGAGAAGCCTTTGAGGCCGGCGCCACTTGCCCAACCAAGGAGTGTGCGGTTGACGCCGCCATGAGCGACAAGTGCCAGAGATTTCCAATTAGGGTCGGCAATCACTTTGTTGATCGCTCCGACAATTCGCGCTTCCACGTCGGCGAATACCTCCCCACCTCCATAGGAGGCGCCTGGTTCGTGTGCCTTAGCGAAGGCGTAAGCCACGTCATGGAGATCGATTTGTTGCTTGTATCGATTTGGGTCGGAGCGCACTTCTTCGAAATCAGCGTCTATTTCGATTCCAATGTCGCGATCACCGAAAATGCCGTTGGCGGTCTCGATTGTGCGCGGAAGGCCTGAGCAGATAATCCTGTCGACCTCGATACCTTCCATGAAGGTGCGCATGCCCGCGGCTTGTTCGCGTCCCCAATCGGTGAGAGGAACTACGCGACTGTCTGCGACGCGGTTGCCTTCACCATCGACGTAAGAGACGTCCCCATGTCGGAATAAGTGAATACGGCGACGGTGCGAGCCATCAAAAGCTTGGCGCATAAAAATACTCCCGGAATGTTGATCCCGAGAGTATAGGCATTTCTACTTCTATTGTGTGACGGGTATTTAGCTTTCGCCAAAGACGCGCTTGAAGATCGTGTCCGCGTGCTTGGTGTGGTAGCCGAGGTCAAAGCGCTCGCGGATTTCTTCTTCCGAAAGAAACTTGCGAACGTCAGCATCACCGAGAAGCTCTTCCAGAAAATCGACGGTTGCGCTGCCTGCAACCTGATAGCTGTCCCATACCTTCATGGCGTTGCGTTGAACGAGACGATAAGCGTCTTCGCGAGAGCTACCCGCCTGGGTAAGTGCCAACAGAATGCGCTGTGAGTGCACCAGCCCGCCGAGACGGTTCATGTTACCGAGCATGCGCTCTGGATAAACCAATAGATTGTCGACAACATTGGTGAGGCGCACCAGGGCGAAGTCGAGCGTAACAGTTGCGTCTGGTCCGATCATGCGTTCAACGGATGAATGGGAGATGTCCCGCTCATGCCAGAGGGCCACATTTTCCATGGCAGGGTTCACCGCCATGCGCACGATGCGGGCGAGGCCGGTGAGGTTTTCTGTCAGGATCGGGTTCCGCTTATGCGGCATTGCAGAGGAACCCTTTTGGCCTTTGGAGAAGAACTCTTCTGCTTCGAGCACTTCTGTCCGCTGTAGGTGACGGATTTCTGTTGCCAGACGCTCAATGGAGCTGGCGACAACACCCAGGACCGCAAAGAACATGGCGTGACGGTCACGGGGGATCACCTGTGTTGATACAGGCTCTGGGACGAGGCCCAGAGACTTGGCGACATGTTCTTCCACGTGTGGATCGATGTTGGCGAAGGTGCCGACCGCGCCAGAGATTGCACAGGTTGCGACTTCTTTGCGGGCTATGACGAGGCGCTCGCGGCAACGTTCAAATTCCACATAGGCCTGGGCAAGCTTCACACCAAAGGTGGTGGGTTCGGCGTGGATGCCGTGAGACCGGCCAATGGTGATGGTGTCTTTGTGCTCAAAAGCTCGGCGCTTCAGAGCAGCCAAAAGCTTGTCCATGTCTTCGAGGAGAAGATCAGCGGCGCGGACAAGCTGGACGTTGAGGCAAGTGTCGAGAACATCAGAAGAGGTCATGCCCTGGTGGACAAAGCGGCTATCTTCGCCGATGAACTCGCCCAGGTGCGTGAGGAAGGCGATGACGTCGTGCTTTACTTCGCGCTCGATTTCGTCGATCCGGGCCACGTCAAATTCGGCCTTACCGCCGCGTTCCCAGATTGTTTCCGCCGCTTCCTTCGGGATCACACCGAGCTCAGCAAGCGCGGTGCAGGCGTGGGCCTCGATTTCGAACCAGATACGGAACTTGGTTTCGGGGGACCAAATATCGGCCATTTCCTGCCGGGAGTAGCGCGGGATCATGATGCTCTCAGTCTTAGATGTAAGAAGAGCGCAGGATGTAGCAGATCGGGGCTCAGGCCTCAACTGGGCCTCACCCCACGATGAGACGTGTCGCGCCCGGGCTTTCCTCGCAAGCTTTCTCAATCATATCAATGAGATAGGTGAGGGGAGCATCCGGTGGTTGATTGGTTTTCCAGAAGGCGGTGAAGCGCATCGCTGCCCAATCATGGATGTCGGCGCACTCAAGCGCAACGAGGCGCCCTGTTTCGAGATCTTCTGCCACTGAGTCGCGGGTCATAAAGCACCACCCCACACCTTGGCGTACCAGATCCAGCGCGAGTGAAGCCGTATTGACGGCCCATAAGTCGGTGACATGCACGTGGTAATTGTAGCGGCCTTCATCCACGGCTTCTGATGACAGGATAATCTGACGGTGATTGTCGAATTCGGAAAGGGAGAAGGGGGCTTCGATGTGGGCCAGGGGATGGTCTGGTGCCACGACGGCGAAGGCGCCGCGTAGCGCAATTTGGCGGCCGTCAAAATGGCGCATGGGCAACATGTCATTCAACGCCAGCAGCCCGATATTAGCTTCTCCGGCTTCCAGACGTTCGGCGATTTTGTCGACTTGTGTTTCGTGGATGGTCAGCTGGATTTCAGGGTGCTTGCGTGAAAAGAGAGCAAGTGCCTCAGCCAGGGGATCACGAGGAAAAACTGAGTCGATCAGAATGGTGGCATTGACCACCGTGTTTTTCTTCAGGGCATCAGCACGGGCAGACAGCCGCTCGATCCGGCGCGCGATCATATTGGCATCTCTCAGGATGGCTTTCCCTTCCTCCGTCAGTTGAGGGCGGTAGCCAGAGCGATCGAACAGTTTCAGGCCAAGATGCTCTTCAAGTTGTCCGATGGTGTAGCCCACGGCTGAGACTGTTCGGTTGAGTTGTTTGGCGGCTGCAGAAAAAGTGCCGACATCTGCGATGGTTTCAAAAACCGTCAACTGATCCAGGAGATTGGGATGCATAGCCTATCCAAATATTTTGACATTGTTGTCCTAATATATCCGATTTTCTTTGATGTTTGAATCGGCCAGATTGCGCAGGCTCGGGAGGTGGTCCGAGTTGGAAACTGGGAGAAAACAATGGATCGTCGGGATTTTTTGCGCGGCTCAGCCGCTGTTGGAGCGCTTGCCACAGTCACAAAGCCAACTGTGGCATGGGCGGATAGCGACCCATTTGTCCGATTGGACGGCATGGCGCAGGCAGATCTGGTACGTAGAGGCGAGGTTTCTTCCTTGGAACTGGTCGATGCCGCGATTGCGCGGATTGAGAAACTCAACCCGAAAATCAACGCGGTGATCAGTACACGCTTCGATAAAGCCCGTTCTCTGGCGAACTCGCCCGATATTCCCGACGGCCCCTTCACAGGGGTTCCTTATCTGATCAAGGATCTTGCTGACTTGGAAGGCGAACCGCTCACCATGGGATCTCGCCTGTTTGCGGGTCAAATTGCCGATCACGACCATTCGAGTGTTCAACGAGCAAAACAAGCAGGCCTTGTGATCCTCGGCAAAACGAATGCACCAGAATTCGGTCTGTTGGGAACGACGGAGTCTGAATTGCTGGGCGACTGCCGAAATCCATGGAATCTTGATTACCACACCGGTGGTTCAAGCGGCGGGGCTGGCGCGGCGGTTGCAGCGGGCATGGTGCCTTTTGCTCACGCCAGCGATGGCGGTGGATCGATCCGCATTCCCGCGTCGATATGCGGTCTGGTGGGGCTGAAACCAAGCCGGGCGCGCCTGTTTACCGCCAACGAAGAACCGCTCCCAGGTGATATTGGCGTGCGACTGGCCGTTAGCCGGTCAGTGCGTGATACCGCGCAGATACTGAATGTGAGTGAACGCAAAGGGGCAGATGCGGTTTTTGAGCCGACGGGGTTTGTCCAAGGTCCCAATTCACGACGTCTCAAAATTGGTTTCAGTACCGCCAACTATGCTGGCAATGAAGCATCGCCCGATGTCAAAGCGGCCCTTGCTGCAACCGCCAAACTCTGTGCTGATCTTGGGCATGAGATCGTAGAGACCAAACCCTTCCTTGATGCGGAGGAGTTCCTCGATCACTTCATGGGAATCTGGGCGTCGTCGCCTGCTTTCCTTGTCGACAATGCCTGGCTGATTGGCCTCACTCAATTCCGGTGGACGAGTGCAGAGGAAGGTTTGGAGCCCTGGACGCGCGGATTGGCGGACCTGTTTGAGAAGAAAGAAGCTGCAAATCCAGGCGTTGTTGAACGGGCGCAGGTCTATTTCGATCGGATCGTCCGCGAATATGATGCTTACTTTGAGACGCTGGATGTAGAGCTCACACCGGTGCTGCGAACACCGCCTGTGCTTTTGGGCGAACAAGCGCCAGACGTGGCATTTGACCAATTGTATGAGCGGACCATCGATTATGTCTCCTGCACGCCGCAGCACAATGTTGCGGGCACGCCTGCCATGTCCTTGCCTCTCTTTACGAGCGCTGACGGACTTCCGATTGGGAGCCAGTTTGCAACCAAGCGCGGAGGAGAGCGAACGCTACTCGAGCTTGCCTATGAGCTCGAGGCTGCGCTTCCGTGGGCGGATCGCTGGGCACCGACATCAGCTGTCAATCTCTAGTGGCGACTGGGGGCGCTGTTGCCAGCGCCCCCGCTGACTATCTGTTATCAACCTGACCGCGGACGGATTTGATACCCCGCTCCGTGATCCGGTATGGGTTTGAATTGACGGATTTGATGTAGCGTCGGCGTTTGAGTTTTTTGAAAAGCTCGACATTGAAACCTGTGAGGACCCAGCCGTCGCGGGTCAAACAGATTGCTTCGACAATCTTACCCTGTTCATCGCGCTCGAGAACGATCCGGCCCCCTTGAGCCATAACATGGAGCACTTTCTGCTCCGGTCTTGAAATATCCACTGGAATTGTGCCTTGGAGTATCTAGCTGTTGCGCAAAGCAACACGCCCGCGCGGCGAGCCGCGGCGCAGGGAACTCGGGGCAACCTCTCAGGAATCTATTTGTCGCATTTCCGGACGGAAAACCGCCAAGTTCCTTTTGGCACTTTTCCTGGAAATGCTTAGACCCTGGGTTACCGAAGGGCACTCACAATTAGCATCAAGCCTCCATAGCTTGTCTCAGAGATAATGCTGGCAGAGGGAGGCGTCAAGGCTGGCTTGTCGCATGAGGTGGGTCAGATCAGACCCAGAGTTTTGAAACTCACGTGAGACCCTTTGCCGATCACAAGGTGATCGTGCACCGAGATGCCGAGCGGCTTCGCACTCTCTACAATCTGGCGGGTCATATCTATGTCCGCCTGGCTCGGTGTTGGGTCACCTGACGGGTGATTGTGAACCAGAATGAAGGAGGAAGCGCTCAGTTCCAGCGCCCGTTTGACGACCTCACGGGGATAGACCGGGGTGTGGTCGATGGTTCCTTTTTGCTGGACCTCATCAGCAATCAGAACATTCTTCCGGTCCAGGAACAGGATACGGAATTGCTCTGTGTCGTTATAGGCCATGGATGCGTTGCAATAGTCGATGAGAGCAGCCCAGGACGAAAGAGCAGGGCGGTCCATGATTTTAGCTTGAGAGAGTTTTAGTGCCGCTGCTTGCACGATTTTGAATTCGCTGATGACGTTTTCGCTGACACCCACTGTCTCGGCCAGGCGGGCCGGATCGGCGGCGATGACCGCACCAAAACTCCCATACTGATCGATAAGCGTTTTTGCCAGAGGCTTCACATCGCGTCTGGGAATGGCGCGAAACAACACCAATTCGAGTAGCTCATAATCCGCGATGCCGTCAGCGCCTGCTTTTGCAAAACGCTCCCGCAACCGTTGCCGGTGGCCGGCATAATGCGGTTTTGGCTCTTGTTCGATGTCGGGCTTTGGATCGTCAGCCATAGGGCGGGTGATCAAGTCCGGCAGGCGATTTCGTGAAGATCTCTGCCCCATCGGCGGTGATGCCGATCGTGTGCTCAAACTGCGCTGAGAGAGACCTATCGCGTGTCACAGCAGTCCATCCATCGTTCAGCATTTTGACTGCGGCCTTGCCGGAATTGATCATCGGCTCGACGGTGAAAAACATTCCTTCATGAAGCGCCATGCCTTCGCCGCCGCGACCATAGTGGAGAACGTTTGGGATGTCATGGAAGACGCGACCAATGCCGTGTCCGCAGAATTCACGCACGACAGAGCAGCGTTCGCCTTCCGCATAGGTTTGGATCGCGGCGCCAATATCACCAAGTGTTGCGCCAGGTTTTGCAGCCGCAATACCACGCATCATGGCTTCATAGGTGATGTCGCAGAGACGTTCGACTTTGCGATTGACCTTGCCAACGTAGTACATGCGGTTGGTATCGCCGTGCCATCCGTCTTTGATCAGGGTTACGTCGACATTCACAGCATCTCCGTCGCGCAAGACCCGGTCACCGGGAATGCCGTGACAGACGACGTGGTTGACAGACGTGCAGCAGGACTTCCGGAAGCCGCGATAGTGCAGGGGGGCGGGCACGCAGTCGTGCTCCATCGCATAATCAAAGACCCATTGATCTATCTGGTCGGTGGTGATGCCAGGAACAATTCTGTCGGTGAGCATGTCGAGAGCGCCTGCCGCCAACTTGCCCACGATGCGCATTTTCTCAAATGCTTCGGGCCCGTGGATCTTCAATTGGCCCATCGGCTGTATGTCATGGTCGGCGAGGTCGGTCATCATGGCCGGTCAGTCTTTCTTAGAACGTCTGTTTTGGTATTTAGATAGCAACTTCCAGACGGTGATCAAGCGTGATCTCGTCTGGGGTGAGTCTACAGGAATAACAGAGGACCTCAACGCCTGCGGTAAGCGCCGTCGCGAGGCTTTGTGCGTATTTTGGGTCTATATCTGCCGCAGGCTGCATCGACTTGCAATCTGAGCGCTGAACCAGGAAAAAGACGACGGCTCTGTGGCCTTGTTTAGCCATTTCTGCAAGTTCGGCCATGTGTTTGGCCCCGCGTGCGGTCTTTGAGTCTGGAAACTCGGCCAAGCCCTTTGTTCGCGAGAGCGTTACGCTTTTCACCTCCACATAGGTAGTGGGTCGTGCTGGGGCTTCCAACAAAAGGTCTATGCGGCTGTTTTCGCCGTATTTGACTTCGCGACGGAGTGACTTGTAGCCGGTCAGCTCCGGAATGTGTCCGGCATTGATTGCACCTTCAACGAGGGCGTTGGCTTTGCCGGTATGAACCCCCACCAATGAGGTTCCGTCATCTACCAGCTCCCAGGACCAGGCGAGCTTACGTTTCGGATTGTCGCTTTTAGAAAGCCAGACCATCGAGCCAGGTTCTGCAAGGCCCATCATGGACCCAGGATTGGCGCAATGCGCTGTTGTTTCAGTTCCGTCGTCAAACCGGACGTCCGCGAGGAACCGCTTGTACCTCTTAAGGAGCGTTGCGGAGATGAGGGGAGGGTCAAATTTCATGGGCCGCACCATAAGGTTTGCGAGGGCAGTCCGACAAGCTCTTGGTCCCGGCGCTGTCGGCGCTATATGCTGGGCTATTGTCTATTTGTCTGGAGTTCCTGATGTCTGAAACCGGCTCACCCCGCCTGGTCACTGCCGCTGTTCTGCTTATTGGAGACGAGATCCTGAGCGGACGCACAAAGGACGCGAACCTGAACTTTATCGCTCGCTACCTAGGCGATATTGGCATTCAGGTGCGTGAGGCCCGGATCGTGATTGATGACAGGGACAAAATCGCGGAGGCCGTGAATGCCCTGCGCGCATCGTACGATTATGTGTTCACCACTGGTGGTATCGGGCCCACTCATGACGATATTACTGCGGATTCGGTGGCGCATGCCTTTGGAGTCTCCATCGACAAGCATCCAGACGCGATGGGTATTCTGACCCGCCACTATGAGGAGACGGGGGGCGACTTTACTGAGGCGCGCCAACGCATGGCCCGTATTCCCGACGGCGCAACACTGATTCCCAATTCTGTCAGTAAGGCGCCTGGCTTTCAGTTGGAGAATGTCTTTGTCATGGCCGGTATTCCCATCATCGTCCAGGTAATGATGGATGCTTTAGCGGACCGCCTTGAGGGTGGTGCCCGCATGATCAGCAAAACCATTGACTGCTTTGTCGGCGAAAGCGCTGTCGCAGATGAGTTAGGTGCGATCCAGGAGCGGTATCCGAGCGTTGGTATCGGCAGCTACCCGTTTTTTCGGGACAAACAATATGGGACCTCGCTGGTTTTGCGGTCGGTCGAATCGGATCAGCTGGAGGAAGCCCTAAAAGCGACATTTGACCTTGCGGCAAGGGTTGGAGGGAAACCGGTCGAGCGGGGAAGTTAATCCCGGCTGTCTTAACCTTGAATCCCAGACAAAGAGCGGGAGTCAGGTCATTTGACGTCGTTTTTTTGCAACATTAACCTCAACATTACGAAGTTTTCAGCTGTACGCGGGGTTATTTTCGGTACACTGTTTGGCATAACTCGTTACTGTGCCTCACTGAAATGCTCGTAAGTGGAGGTTCATTTGAACGGAGCTGGCGCCTGATTTGTTTTGTCAGGGGCCATGGAGGGGGATCTTTCTTTGATCCTGTTTCGTGCAAAAGGGTTCCAGTGGAGGGGCTCTCGAGTAGACTGAAGGCTCGGGCAACGAAGACGAACTAATTGTGGGTACTAAAACCCTGAGGGAGAACGCGAAATGAAGAAGTTTGCTGCCATTGTGGGGATCGCTGCAGGCATGTCGATGATGAGCACTGGTGCGATGGCGCTGGATTCAAACTTCGACAGCATGTCTAAAGCTGGCAAGCACCAGTTCTATGTTTGGTGCACCGGTAAAGATGACTATGTCGAAGCTGCTGATGGTTCTGACGCGAAGGACGCCCAGTCCAAGATCGCTGCATCAGCTGGCAACACTTGCTGGCCTGTCTGGCAGGGCATGGTCAACTAAGCCTGCTGACATTGAGTTTTGAGACGGCGGTCCATTGGGCCGCCGTTTTCTTTTGTGCGTGACGTGGCACACATCCAACAAAATCGAGATGTTAAGTCGACGGGTAGATACGTCGATGCACAACGTCGGCCCTTGAGTCCAACGCTGTGCATCATGGGTGTCCAAAACAGCCGGCCATTGGCCAGATTAATCGGCCGCGGAGCTAGCGGGCAGACCGCTGGGTTGATTGGACGGCCGATCCTTGTCTACTGCCATAAGCAGAGATGGCAGGAGAAGGAAATCAACGACTAGGGCCACAGCAATCGTGATGGCAGTAAGCAGCCCCATGTCGGAATTTAATCTGAAGGGCGACAAGGTCAGGACCATGAATCCTGCGACCAAAACAAACGTCGTGACGGTTAACGCCGATCCCACTTGCCTGAAGGCGTACTGGATAGCCGCACCTGCGTCCAAGTTCTGCTCCCGCCTCCCTCTTAAGTATTTGCTGAGGAAGTGGATTGTGTCGTCAACGACGATGCCAAGCGTCATGCTTACAACGGGTGCAAGGGATAGGCCTACCTCTCCGATCATCAATCCCCAGATGCCGAAGGCTATGCCAATAGGGATGAGATTTGGGATCAGGCTTATGAAGCCGATTTTGAACGACCTTAGGACGATCACGAGAATGGTAGAGATCAGTATGATCGCAATGAGCGCACCACTGATCATGCTTCGCGTGCTCCGCTGCCCGATGTGAGAAAACATCAAATTGGAACTGGATGCTTCGAACCGAATATGAGGCAGGTTCTCCTTGAGCCACAAATTAAACCGATGTTCGACGCCCAACATCTGCTTGGTGGTCATTGCGTCAAAGGCAACGGTCACGCGTGTCGCGGATTTATCGAGATTGACCTGATTGTTCAGGTTTAGGCCATAAGGTAGCGACATTTCGTAGAGCAAAAGATATTGCGCAGCGAGCTCTCTTTCGTCGGGAAGCCGGTGCCACTCTGGTGAATCACCGTGCATGTTCCGGTTCAGACGTTTCATCGTCTGAGTGATTGCATAGACGTGGTGGACTTCCTTCTGCGTGTGCAGATAGTCCACAAACTTCTGAACATCTGCCAGGAATGCCGGCTCGTTCACACCGCCGGATTCATCTGCTTGCAATGCATATTGAATGTTGTTGGGCCCGATAAGGTTATCAATGGCGTAGTCGGTGTCCTGACGGAACTCCGTGCTCTCATCAAAATAGGTCACGAAATCGTCGTTGATCTCGTTGTTTGGGATGAACGCCACAAAGACCAGGGTGAGGGCTAACGTACCAAACAGCACAAGTCGATAATTGTCGCTAACAGTGCGGCTAACAATATCAAAGATCGTATGTGTCTTGTCGGGCCGTGCCTTCACGCGGACAGGCATAACAGCGATAAATGCCGGGAGAAACGTGACGCTCAGGACAAAGGCTGTGGTGACGCCTGCGGCGACGATGTTTCCCAGATGTACTATCGGTGGGACGTCCGACGTATTTAGCGCCAGAAATCCTATAACTGTGGTGAGCGAGGTTAGAAAGATTGGCTGAAAATTGACGCGAAGACTCTCAACGATAGAAGATTCTTTGTCACCGCCAGCCCTCATGGTTGCTAGGAAAGTAATCAGGAAGTGTACCGTGTGTGCTACGGCGATTGTCAGGATGATGTTCGGTGCTGATGCTGATGGCGGCGTCAGCTTGTAGCCTGTCCAACCAAAAGCACCCATGCCAGCGAGTATTGACATAAACAACATTAGGGTCGTTGCGATTGTTGCGCTGACGCTACGAAAAAACAGACCGAGCAGGATGATAATGGCCAGGAACATAAGTGGGACGAGTGTCGTCATGTCTTGTCGAGCATTTTCGCCAAAGGCGTTGTTGAACATGACCATCCCAGTGAGGCCTACCTGTAAATTTGGGTCTCTAGCCTCGAGCTCTCTGGCTAAGTTTCTGACGTAGGCTGCAACCTCCGGCACCTCAGTCATCGATTTTCCGGGAAGGTGTATCGTGACATTGATACCTGTAACGGACGCGTCCTCGTTGATGATCCTTTTCACAATGAGGGGCTCATTCAACGCAATCTTCTCTATTTGAGAGAGGTCAGCGCTACTGGCTGCGCTTGGGTCTTGAACCAGATCACCGACCACCAGATCATCTCCAAACGCCTGCGAATGTTGATAATTGGTGATTGAATCCACACGCGTAGAATAGGGCACCTGCCAGGCCTTTTCAGTGAGCCATTTTATGCTGGTCAGTGTTTGATTTGTGAAGACATGCCCGTCGGCGGGCGTGATCAAGAAGACGACATTGTCTGCGCGGTCGTAGCTTGCTTGCAGTGCTTCAAACGCGCGAAGCTCCGGATTGTCGGGGGAAAAGAACGCGCGGTAGTCCGTTGTAAATCCCAGGAATCTTCCGCCGCTGGCTACGCCTCCGACTGCGATTATCGCTGTGATAATAACAAGCCAGCGCCATCTGATGAGAAGTTCTGCATATTTGACGATCATCGATTTTTCCTATTGTCAGGTGCGCGGACCATTTTCCGGCGACCAGTTTTGATCAAATCAGGCCGAGGCTTGAGATGCCGATATAGACGATGGAGAGCCAGCTCACGATGAAGCTGAGGGTGCGGAAAAAGGGAACGCCGAATCCGTAGCAGAGGTAGTGGGCAATCCGCGCGTAGGTGTAAATGAAGGCAACAGCGACGACCGTCGTCTCGCCATTTTCCGTCAGCGACGCTGCAAAACAGACACCGACAAAAGCCGCCAGGTTTTCAGCTGCGTTGGCGTGTGCCTGACGAAGCCGGGTTGCCCAGGCCGGGAGTGGGGTCAGGTCAGATTTTGGATCGCCGCCCAGAACCGAACCCACACCTTGTACGACGGCGGATGCTGCCAAGTAGGGCAACCACATCACCACTGTGATCAGGCATGCGAAGACGATGGCTTCCTGCATTTTGGATGTTCCTTTTCGTTTATCTTTCAGAATGTTGATAAATACAACAATATAAATATGATCAACTGTTGTCTTTATCAACAATTAAATTTGATCGGGTTTTGCAGTGTCTTTGACGTGGGCTGATCTAGGTCATCAGATTGTTGGCAAATCTTGTGAGTGTGCGGCGCGTCGTCTCAACGTCCGCGTCTTTGGTGCCGTCCAAGGCTCTGGTTGCCACTTTTTGAACAATTGGGAGCAGGTGTTGCCGGGTCTTGGCGCCTAGCGGTGTTATGGAAATAGTTAGCTGTCGCCCGCTTTGCGCGTGGACGGCGCGCTTTATCCATCCCTTGCCCTCCATGCGCGCAAGGAGCCTGGTGACGTTTGTCTTCTCTTTTTTGAGTTTTAGAACAAGGTCGCCATGGTCAATGCCTGTTTCTGGCAGGAGCATCAGAGTTACGAATTCTTCCGGTGTTGCATCATGGCCTTCGGCTTGAAAGGCAGACCGCATGGCGGTTTTGAAAAGGTAGCTCGCCTGATGCAATGCGACGCCGATCGTCTTTTCGGCATTAATTTGGGGGCGTTTTATCATTTGATCTGCAAGGCACTGATTGCCCAATTTCTCCTTTGAGAGACTGCCAACGCTGAGGGATCTTAAGCGCGGAGAGCTCAAACCCAATATTCCCCGATTGTTGATTATGTCAACCTTTTGCCCCGACCGCCGGGCCAGTTTGTCGCCATTTCGGCGGAATAGGACCATTCACCAGGAGTGTTCCCAAACCGTCCTGGCCGCATTAAGGTGGCGCCGCCTAGATGACTTTTGAGTCGCCTGTGCCCTGGCACGGATATCTCCATGTGGCCCCATGGCGAAATTGGTATACGCAGCAGACTTAAAATCTGTCGCCCGTAAGGGCTTCCCGGTTCAAGTCCGGGTGGGGCCACCATTTCCTGCTTCTTTTTGATAAAATAAACAGTTTATATAACGAAATGTTTAGGCCGGCATGGGCATCATTCTTCCATGCCGAGGGTCTCGTCGGACCCTCTCGTGAGTGCGAGGCCCTGATGCAATCAGACGAAATGGGTAATCTCGACCAGACCACCCTAAACGGCGTTTTTCGGACGGTGGCTTTCGGTCTTGCGGCGTTGATTTTTGCGCAGACGATACTCGCCTATCTCGTTCATGGTCAGATACGGCTTGGCATCATTGCTGCGTCGGTATCGGGATGTGTCCTGATTGCGCTCGGTGTCTGGTCAATGTTCCGCGCAGATGTTCGCCTGCCTGCTTGGATTTTGATGTCGACGTTGATCGTGCTCAGCGCTCTTGCCTCCTTTGCAACAGGTGGCGTTGACGGCAGTATTGCGGCGCTCTTTATTATCGCCCCGTTGGGAGCGGCCTATTTCCTTGGAACAAGATCATCTCTCTTTTTTGGTACGGTAAGTATTTTCTCAGTCGTCGGTCTCTACACCATCGATGAGATGGGCTTCATCCCAGATAACCCGTTAGACCCTCACAATGTTCGTGTCGCGCACACGGTGATGCTGGTGTTTCTCATCAGCGCCGCCCTGTTTCTATCTGTTGTGTTTGCCCGCCGGGTAGCAAGCCATGCGTTGGAAACCCAAAAGAGCCTCCGCAAAGCGGAGGAGGCGGCGAGGGCGAAGTCTGACTTTCTGGCCAACATGTCACATGAGATCCGTACACCCATGAATGGGGTGACCGGCATGTTGCAATTGCTCCTTAAGTCGCCGCTTAGTGAGGAGCAACGACATCAAGCGAAACTTGCCCTGTCTTCTGCAGAGCATCTGATGGTTTTGCTCAATGACACTCTGGACATGTCGAAACTGGAAGCTGGCCAGCTGACGTTGGAAACGATCAATATCGATCTTACAGAACTTGTGACCATGTCGGCGGAGACCTTCACAGGCGCTGCCGAGGAAAAAGACACAGAGATCAAGGTTCATCTGGAAGAAGACTTGCCGACGGAGATCATTGGCGACCCCACGCGTTTGAAACAGATTTTGATAAACCTGGTCGGAAACGCGGTGAAGTTTGTTGGCGGGGGCGGGCATGTCCATGTATCCGTCAAAAAGCGCACCAAGGGCGGTCGCGAAGTGCTCCGGTTTGAGGTCGAGGATGATGGCATTGGTGTTCCAGATCATCTTCAGCAACATATTTTTGAACGATTCACTCAGGCACAGGCGACCACAACACGCCAGTTTGGCGGGACGGGTCTGGGGCTTTCCATCTGCAAACAGTTGACTGAATTGATGGCTGGTCGCATCGGTGTGGTCAGCGATGGTGCGACGGGAAGCCTGTTTTGGTTTGAAATTCCTCTGCAAAGGACGGTCGCAAAAAACGCCTGCGGATCAGGGAAGACAGGCGCTGGTTCCCGAGGAGGAGGCGAGGTTTGCACTGAACTTCCTTCGAAGACCCACCTATCTATTCTGCTGGCAGAGGACAGTCATGTGAACCAGCAGGTTATCCGGGCTTGTCTGTTGCCGTTTGAGGTTGATTTGATCTGCGTGGAAAACGGTGAGGAAGCTGTTCGCATGCTCAGCGAGGAAAGCTTTGACGCTGTTCTCATGGACGTTCAAATGCCTGTCCTTGATGGTGTTCAAGCGACGAAAAAGATCCGAGATTCTGCAGAAACCTGGTCAAACACACCGGTGATTGCGCTTACTGCGAATGCAATGGAAGGTGACCGAGAAACCTATATTGAGGCAGGGATGGATGGGTACGTCTCCAAACCTGTCGATCTCGAGCTGTTGTTGCAAGAGATCATGCGGGTGACCGGCTTTGATTTCTGGAACGATAGCCCGTCGATTGCCGCTGCAGCGGACGCCGACGCTCAGGAAGTTTCCAGCCTCTGATTTTTTGACCAAATCAGAGGCTGTCGTTCTGCGGCCTGACGCTCGGGTGCAGTTCCTGAGTGATTTTTGTGTATAGTGCTCCTCAAACCTATGGAATGTGCGGGGGAACGCGATGCGCTGGATTTATGGGGCCGGAGTGCTGGTGGTTGTGGCAGGTCTTTCTGCCTATTTCTATGTTCAACATCAACTGAACGCGCCGCTCTTTACCGAAGAGCGGCAACAGCAAATCGAGGCAGAGGTAGCGGCTCAGAATGAAGAGGCGTTTACGCGCCCAGCGCCGCAACCTGCGACATATCCTCCTTCCAATCCTTTGAACAATGCGTATTTCGGGGATCTGCATTCCCATTCAGCTTTGTCGTTTGACTCTTACATTTTTGGCAACCGGCTGTCTGTCGACGACGCCTATCGGATTGCTAAGGGTAATGCTTTCGAAACCGCCTCTGGTGAGCGAATTCAACTCTCGATGCCTCTCGACTTTGCGGCAGTCACGGACCATGCAGAGGGCTTTGGTCTGTTTGAAACATGTGCAGGGGAAGCGGTCTCGGATGATTTTATGAATCTGTGTCGGCGCTTTGAATCACCTAACCCCAATTTCTTTCTTGATCTTAGGGAATCTGGTGAAAAACGGCCGCCTGAGAACCTTGGAGGTGCCGATAATGCGATCGGGGATGAGCAAGCTCGTTCGACCTGGGCTCAGATCGTGGCCGCTGCGGAGCGCCACAATGAGCCGGGTCGTTTTACGACCTTTGCCGCTTATGAATATTCACCGCCTTTGCCTGATAGGGGCAAGATCCACCGAAATGTCATCTTCCGAAACGATACGGTGCCGACACGCGCGATTTCTGCGTTTGATGCGCTAACAGAGATCAATCTTTGGAACATGATCTCTGCAGACTGTGAAGCACCATGTGATTTCATCACAATTCCGCACAATCCGAACAAGTCCTGGGGGTTAGCCTTTGCGAGCCACACGATTGATGGTGATGCGTACACTGCGGATGATTGGAAGTTGCGGGATGAGGTCGAGCCGCTGGTAGAGATTTTTCAGATCAAGGGTAACTCGGAATGCAGTCTGGGTTTTGGTGCCACCGACGAAGAATGCGGCTTTGAGCAGTTTTTGCCTCCCTGTGCAGAAGGTCAGAAGACGCAATGTATTCACCCGACGTCTATGGCGAGAGATGGCCTCAAGCTAGGACTGAAACTTGAAGAAGAGTTGGGATTTAACCCGCTCGACTTTGGGATGATCGGCAGCACGGACACGCATAATTCCAATCCCGGTAATGCCGAGGAGTATGATTTTCGGGGTTCTGCAGCACTGTTCACGGGGACTGCGAACCTGCGCCTTCGCGGATTGCGCGGCGGTGCAGCAGCCACTGTCCAAAACCCTGGTGGGCTTGCGGTGGTTTGGGCGCGCGAGAACACCCGTGACGCTCTCTTCGATGCGATGGAGCGCAAAGAGGTTTATGCAACAAGTGGTACGCGCATTCGTCTGCGTTTCTTCGGCGGACCCGCTTATGAAGACAGTTTACTCGTAGCGGAGAACCCGGTTGAGATTGCCTACCAGCAGGGTGTGCCAATGGGTGGCATGCTGCGGCCAACTGAAGGTGAGACGCCTGCATTCTTCGTGCATGCTTTGCAGGACCCGTTGAACGCGCCATTGGATCGCGTTCAGATCATCAAAGGCTGGGTGGAAGACGGGGATGTCAAAGAGATGGTCTTTGACGTTGCGTGCAGCAATGGACGCGTTGTCGATGAAACGACTGGACGATGTCCTGCCACCGATGCGGCCGTTGATCTCACAAATTGTGCTTTCGGCGCGGATAATGGCGCGCAGCTTCTACAAACTGTTTGGCAAGACCCTGATTATGAGCCGGGTCAGCGGGCGTTTTACTACGCCCGTGTGATTCAGAACCCGACCTGTCGTTGGTCTACCTATGATGCGTTGCGGTTGGGTGAAACGCCGCCTGAAGACCTGCCGAGCACGAGCACAGAAATGGCCTGGTCTTCTCCTATCTGGGTGGGCGGTCAATAGAGGTGGCCTACCCAATTCGGCCCTCTATTTTGAATGGCCCTCTTTCTTTCTATAGCTCCACGCTGATAGAGAGAGCACTAGGACGGACATAACGAACGCGAAGGTGACATTGCCGGTCCAACCGGCCCAGTCATAGGCGACGGTGCCTGCCCAGCTGGCCATGCCGCCGCCCAGGAACATCAGAAAAATGTAGACGGTCATCAGTCGGGTTCTTACCGCTGCGTCCTGGTTGAGGAAAGTCATGCGTCCGGTAATGTCGATGACGGGGCCTACAAGATTCATCGTGATCAGTGGGATCATGAGAAGCCAGAGGTTGTTGCCAAATACAAAAAGCGAGGCTACGCCTGCCAGCTGTATTGCTGCGAGGATGGTACGGGCTTTATAGGCACCGACCTTGTCAGCCCATGCCCCCATGCGCGGCGTGGTCACTAGATTGAGAGCTGAAATTGCGGCGAGAAACCCCACCGTGTCGACGCCATAGCCCATTTCGGGGCTGGTTAGGTGAAGCCCCAGTCCTAACCAGACAGCTAGAAAAATGCCGAAACTCAACGCCTGGATGGCGCCGGCGCGAATAATGTCCGGGTGCGCCTTGATGATCGGGAGGATGGAAAAGATCAATTTTCCGTAGGACTGACGCGCCGATGTTTGATGTTCGCGTTCTTCCATGATGAAAGGGAGGGCGATGGAGACGATCAACATCAGCGTTGCAGCGACAAAATAAATTGTGCGCCAGCCAAAGTTCTCACCTAGAAACCCGGCGCCTGCCCGCGCCAGGAGGATGCCGCCGATAATACCTGCGGTCAGAATGCCAGTAGCATGGCCGAGCTCAGACGGTTTGACGCGCTTCGACACGTAGGCTGGAAGCAGATAGGGCGCGATGGTGAAAAATCCGAGGATTGTTGAGCCTGCGATGAACAGCCTGAAATCCTGCACTAGGGCCATGGCGAGGATGCCGCAGAATTGTCCGGCGACGAATATTGAAGTGAGCCGTCTATTGCTTACCCGATCGCCGAGCGGCAACAGAAGAAGTATGCCGAGCGCCAGAGCGATTTGGTTGAGAGCAGGCACCGCTCCAATCATGGCAGCGCTTACACTGAAGTCCTCTGCGACACGGGCGATGATTGGGTGAATGTAGTAGGCGTTGGCAGTAACCACCGCGCTGGCGAGCGCCAGCATGTATAGCTTTGCTTTGCTCAGATGTTTGGCCGTGTCTTTATTGGACTCATTAGGCTCAGGGGTAGCCGTTGACATACTCAACCTTTTTGATTTTGGAGGGGGGAAGGACGTTAGTCGCCTTTTGAGAATTCCTCAGTGATCGCAGCGAGGTGTTTGGCCATGTCTGCGGTGGCTTTTGTTCCCAATGCTTCGTCCAAACGCGCATTGATGTCCCTAAAAGGTTTTTCTGCGCGTTTCAGCGTTTTCTTTCCATTGTCTGTCAGTTCCAGTAACCAGGTGCGCGCGTCGGTGTCGCTGCGGCGGCGGGCAACAAGGTCAGCTTTGGTCAACCGCGTTATCATAGCGGTGATGGCTGACTCGTTTTGTTTAAGGCGTCGAGCGAGATCCCTTTGCCTCACTTGTGTAGATGAGGCGATGAGGTTGAGGACTGCGACCTGCGCGGTGGTGAGGCCGGCGACATCCATCAATACATTGTCTGCTTCGGTTTTTAGGCGGTGAGCTGCGACCTGTAGCAGGAAATAGAGTCGTTCTTCATGTGCTGACATGCCGCTATCATAAACCCCTTGTCAGGATCGCCCAACTTTCCTATATAAACTTCACTAGTGAAGTAAATGGAGAATGCAAATGGGTGCGATAGATGTTTGGTCTCAGATAACGACTCAACGCATGGCGGATCGACCGTGGATGGACACGCTGTTGCGGTGGACAGGGCGGCCTGGTGATCGGTCGACGCCAGATGTTGCCGGAACCCTCGCCGCGATGGATGCGGCAGATGTAGATATTATGTTCCTATCTGCTTGGCAGGGACCGGAAGGGTCTTTGATCAGCAATGAAGAGGTTGCGGAATCGATTGATGCGGCGCCAGACAGGTTTCGCGGATTGGCGACCGTTGATATCAACAATCCCGTCGAAGCCGTCCGTGAGATCCGCCGTTGGGTGGATGGTGAGCGCTTTGTCGGCGTGCGTCTCGTTCCGTGGCTGTTGGACCTGCCGCCAAATGATCGGCGGTTTTATCCAATCTATGTGGCGTGCGTTGAAGCAGGTGTGCCCTTTTGTACGCAGATTGGACATACGGGACCGCTTTGCCGTTCAGAACCAGGCCGCCTCATTCCCTATCTGGACGATGTGCTGCTGGACTTCCCTGATCTGAAAGTAGTCGGCGGACATGTCGGGTTCCCGTGGATTGATGAGCTGGTCTCCCTCAGCCTCAAATATCCCAACCTGTACGCAGACACATCGGCTTATGCGGTGCACCGATTGCCGGAAGATTTTGTGAAGTTCATGAAGGGGCCTGGACAATCACGCGTTATGTTTGGCACAAACTGGCCGATGCTTTCCCCAAGCCGGTGTCTTAAACATCTGGATGCGCTTGGCCTGTCAGATGAGGGCAGGGAGCTCTTTCTCAGTGGCAATGCTCGGCGGGTGTTTGGTTTGGAGACTGTGTGAGGTTGCAGGTGCTTTGTGCATTAGCCTGCAGCTTGCTCGTCCAATAATGCTTCCTGTGGCTGCAGCCAGGTTTGCAGACAGGCGTCTAGTTTTGCCAGATCAATTGGTTTGGAGAGATAGTCGTCCATACCTGCTGCAATGCATTTCTCGCGATCGCCTTTGATTGCATTTGCTGTAAGGCCGACAATAATTGTGTGCCTCCCGGTCGTCTCTTCACAGCGACGTATTTCAGCTGTGGCGTCTATTCCATTCATCACTGGCATTGACATGTCCATGAATACGAGATCGGGCTGATGTTCGTCCAAAAATACCAATGCCTGATGGCCGTTCTCTACAATTGTGAAGCTAATATTGAGGCTTTCAAGAAACGCGCCGATGACTTTCTGATTGACGGTATTGTCTTCCACCACCAGGACACAATGACCGCTGTGGTCTCCCTCGAGGCTATTACCTAAACTGGGAAACTCGCGTTCTGTCTCAAATGCGCTTGGTATGGCCTTTTCAGAGGCTCCCAGTTTGGTGTCAGAAGTCTTGGTGACACAGGTGCAATCTGTGCCCGCACCAGTGTAAACGGGTAACTCGATTTCAAATGCGAAACTTGACCCGTGCCCAAGCGTACTTTCGACCTGAATAGACCCCCCCATTTTTTCGACTAACATGCGACAGATTGTGAGGCCTAGCCCGGTTCCTTCAAACTCGCGCGAACCTGTATTGTCTACTTGGTTGAATTTTTCGAAAATGGCACTGAGGCGATCTTCGGGGATGCCAATACCTGTGTCTTCAACTTCTATCCTTATCTGCGAAAGGTCGCTGTCGGTTGTCCCGGTTATGCTTATTGTGACATTCCCCTCGTCGGTGAACTTCACGGCGTTGCCTACGAAATTCACAAGAATCTGTCTCAGGCGTCCAGCGTCGCCGACGAATTGTTCGGGCAATTTTGGATGTATGCGAGATGTGAATTCCAGACCTTTTGCGTCGGTCGTTGGTTGTACGAGTGCCGTCACATCGGCAACCAGAGAGCGTAGGCTGAATGGAGCGCTGTCAAGTTCGAGCTTGCCGTCGTTGATTTTGGAGAAGTCTAGAATGTCATTGATGATTGTTAGTAGGGCGTTGCCGGATTGCAATATGGTTTGCGCATAATTTTTTTGAACAGCATTCACCTCGGTCATGAGCAGCAGCTCAGCCATGCCTAAGACACCGTTCATCGGTGTTCGTATTTCGTGGCTCATGTTGGCGAGAAATTCTGACTTTGCATGATCAGCTGCTTCAGCTTTTCTTCTTGCAGCTTGAATTTTTTCTCTATCCCTAGCGACTTGTTTTTCAAGTGGTCGGAATATTCCAAAAAGTATGAAACCCACTATAGCGACGCCAACTATAGCTACCGTAAGGAGGACGGATTCGGACCAAGCCTGGCTCTCTCTCGTAAGCGTACGTAACTGGGCCAGTATCTCTCTTGCCTGTGGTTCAACGCGCGCATGCATGAGCGTCTCGAATTGCAAAACCCGATCTGCTCGTTCTTCCGGCGAGGTTTTGTCCAAAAAAATTGGTGCGGCGACCATGATGGCTCGGCCAATGAGTGCTTCGAGTGGCTCGGTAGTTGCATTGTCGATGTCTGTGTTGTTTCCCGTATTCGTCTGGCTTAGCGGGTTTACCTCTGACTCCCATAGAGCCGCTAGTGCGTCCGGCATTTCGTCTGTAAGGCCAAATTTCTCGATAATGGACTGGACGTCAGATTCTTGAACACTCAACGTGTCGTGAATTTGCGGCGCGTGTTTGGTTTCTTTCCCTGGAGAGGTGCTTTCCTGTGCTTCGCCATCGGGATCACGTGCGCGAATTGTGGCAAATATTTTCAAGCTCTCGTGAAAGTGGGCCTTTGGGGAATGTTCGTCTTTCCCGGCAATGTCGAGGCTTTCAGTAAGCAGGTTGAGTTCTGTATGCTGCAATGATTCAAGCAACGCGCTAATTGCATTGGCGTAATTTGCAAACGTATGCTGGGAATGGATCGCACTTTTGCTGACGAAAAATGATCCTACCACTAATACGGCAATCAAAATTGTTGTCGCGAGCAGGTTGTACCCAAGGAGGTTGGTGGTGGAGTTTTCCCGCGACATCATGTCAGCCTCTAAAACCTGTCCAATTGGAAGGTGTTGAGGCTTCTCAAACTTCACCTTTCACCTCACAAGCGCAAAACTTTAAATCCAAAGTCTGTAAAGTTTATTGCTTGCAACAGAGGTTGTAAGATGACGGCTAGCAGTGAATTCGGATCACCGCGCAGGCGTTTGATGGATGTTGAAAGACTTTTGTCTTTCTGTGGGGTTAGGACGCTTCCTGCCAGGCGGCTTCTGCTGGTGACGCCTCGTCGATCTTCAATGACGCATCATGTTTGTAGAGAGTAGAGCAATAGGGACAGATGATTTCTACCTCGTCACCCATGTCGAGGAAGACATGGGGATGATCATTTGGAGGTGTCGCGCCCACACATTTGAACTCTCTTGCGCCAATGCGGATTTCGCTTACGCCTGTATCATTACGAAATTTGGGGATATTTGTGCCGCTCGCCATGAGACCCACTCTGTTGTGGCGGTGCGATTCCGCCAGTGTCAAATTTGGCCGTACCCTAGCCTCAGAAGGGGACAAATTCCAGCCTTTTGGCGTGCTTTCAGCGCCTGTGACAAGCCTCACTAGGTATCACGACAGTGTTGTCCGCATTTGCTGGCGCGACGCAGCCGGTTGCGCATATAGTTAAGTCAAAGATATTCAGTCGGCCAGAAGAGCCGGCCACAAAATTCAGGGAGGAGACTGGATGGCAGACGAGGCCACTCAGCGCGATGACGTGCTTAAAAGGTCAACGTTGTTTGCGTTTGCACTGCCGGCAGCACCGATCGCTGCGCTTGGGCTCCCGCTTGCGGTTCACATCCCACCATTTTACGCGAAAATTACAGGCCTTGAACTCACCTTCATTGGCGTCTTGTTTTTGCTTATTCGTTTCTGGGATGTGTTCACAGACCCGGTTTTGGGCGTGTTGTCAGACCGCTTTGAGACCAAGTGGGGGCGGCGGCGACATTGGATTGTCGCGTCTGTTCCGATCGTTATGGTTTCGGTCTACATGATTTTTATTCCACCCTTTGAGGTTGTTGGCGCTGCCTACCTACTGGGCTGGATGGTTGTGCTCTACATCGGGTGGACGCTTCTCACCATTTCGCACATGTCCTGGGGCGCTGAATTGACCCCGTCTTACAATGAGCGGTCACGTGTGCAGGGCGCGCGCGAGATTGCTCTCATTCTTGGCATGGTTGCAGTTCTCAGCCTGCCCATCGTCATTGAACAGATGCAGCCGGATGATCTTGATCATGCTCGTGTGGCTGCGATGGGGTGGTTTGTTATTATCCTGCTGCCCATCATGGTGTTTGTTGCGACGAGGTTTGTTGGAGAAAGAGAGACACCACGTCCTGAGCATGTGCCGGTTGCCGAAACCATCCGTGTGTTAAGTCGCAACCGTCCTTTGCGGATCGTGCTGATATGCGACTTGCTGGGGGGCATTGGTGGCGGTCTTGTTGCAAGCCTCTTTATCTTCCTGGTTGAGGACACTCTGAAGCTCGCGGCTCTTTCTGGGATATTGCTGCTTGCGTATTTCCTCGCAGGTGTTTTTTGCATACCTATTTGGATCAAGCTGTCTGAGCGTGTTGGGAAACACAAAGCTACGGCCTACTCAGCGATTTTTAGCGGTGTCACCATACCGCTGATCTTCTTTATTCCAGAAGGCAATGCGCTGATCGCGCTCATTTGTTGGGTCGTCTTCGGTTTCAACATGGCAGCGGGACCATTTCTTTACCGGTCTATCATGGCAGATGTTGCAGATCATGACTCCGTTGACTCAGGCCTCCAGCGGACGGGGCTTTTTTATTCTCTCCTGACCAGCACCAACAAGATTGGTGCGGCGTTTGCTATTTTCATCGGCTTCTTTCTTTTGGATCAGGCAGGTTTTGTCGCCAAGGGTGAGAATTCCCAGGAAGTTCTCGACCAATTGCGGTTCATCTATGTCGTGCCTGCCGTCATTGTGAGTTTCGCTGTTGCCGTCATCATCTGGCGCTTTCCATTGGATGAGAAAACACAAGTGGCAAACCGGAAGGTTCTTGAACAGCGCGCTATAGATGCTGCGGCCGCGGCGATCATCGATGTGACTGGAGAGCCGTCAGACGCGCAATCTTCGGGCCCGCAACCTTCTGGCGCTGGCGGCAACTAGGGGTAACGAATGACAGTTCTCTCGAATGGCGGGATCGATATTGCCTATGACGATGTCGGTGAGGGCACACCAATTTTGCTGCTGCATGGGTTTGCGTCGACCCGGACCGACAATTGGTCCCGCACCGGCTGGTACGGCACTCTTGAAAAAACGGGCCGCCGGGTGATCGCCCTGGATTGGCGTGGACATGGGGAGAGCACTGCTAGTCATTCCGTTTCTGACTACACCACGGATCTCCTAATGGGAGACGTCAGAGCGCTCCTGGATCATCTGGGCATTGAAAAGACCGATGTGTTCGGGTTTTCGATGGGGGCTGGGCTGGCCCTTGAACTCGCCCTGCGGGAAGGCAAGCGGATTGACCATCTCGTGCTGGCCGGTATCGGTGGCAATATGCTGGATCCAAACCGTACGCCGCGTTTTACCGAGAATATTTTCGATGCGGCATCTGCGGACGAGATTTCTGATCCCACGCCTAAGGGGTTTCGGCTTTATGCTGATCAGCTCGGGCAGGACCTCAAAGCCCTCGCGGCTTGTGCGGGGGCAGGTAGAACGTCACCCACTGCAGATGACCTGTTTGCTGTGCGGGCTCAGACATTGGTTGTGGCAGGACAGAGAGATGATCTTGCAGGTGACCCTATCTCATTGGCGGAGGCGATACCTGGCGCTAAGGGTGAACTAATTCCAGGCGCTGATCACATGTATTTGCTGACCAATGGGGCTTTTAAAGGCACCGTGATCGATTTTCTTACTGGTTGGCTCTAGTCAGTCGGCAACCAACCCCTATCTATCTTACTGATTTAGTTGGAGGAACGCTTCTACATGGCACAAGACAGGATACCGACGTGGCAACTGGCCGCCTTCGCCGGACCCGCCGTACCCATGGCTGCCATGGGTCTGCCTATCTCCGTTTACCTACCTCAGTTCTATGCTGAGCAAATGGGGCTAGGGCTTGCTGCCGTTGGTACTGTTTTCATGATCGCACGTCTGTGGGACGTTGTGACGGACCCTATGATGGGCGTGATCTCCGACCGCTTTCCTTCTCGGTGGGGACGCAGGCGGCACTGGATAGCAGGATCTGTCCCGATCGTTCTTCTCTCGGCGTGGATGCTTTTTATGCCGAGTGCACCGTCCAGTAGCCTCTATCTCTTCGCATGGATGTTTATTCTCTATATCGGCTTCACCATGGCCAGTCTCAATCACATGGCCTGGGGGGCGGAGCTCCACGAGGACTATGACCAGCGGTCCCGGATCATGGGATTTCGAGAGGGGTTCGTCATACTTGGCGTCCCCGTGGTGCTGCTGATCCCTGTTGCAATTGAACAATTGGGGGGTGCGAACGTCGAGGCAGACCGTGTGGCAGCGATGGGCTGGTTCATTATTGTACTCTTGCCGATCACCGTCGCTATCGCGGTCTGGAAGGTCCCGGAGTTCGGTGAGCTGTCGCAGAAACAAGAGCTTCCCCTTCGAGAGGCTGTCCGCCCATTGCTGAACAACCGGCCGCTTCAGCGTGTGATCGCTTCTGATTTTCTCAGCGGATTTTCTGGCGCGGCACTTGGCTCAATGTTTTTGTTCCAGGCGACCTATGTGCTCCAAATCGGCGTGCCGAGTGTTTTACTGCTGATTTACTTCTTTGCGGGGCTTGGCTTCGTACCGGTGGTGGTGAAGCTCAGCTATAAGCTTGGTAAGCATCAGGCGCTCATTGCAGCTGCACTATTCAATGCACTTATGGTGCCGACATTGTTTCTCATCCCGCCCGGAAATTTTTACGCTGCAGCGGCCGTTTTCACGTTTCTTGGTGTCAACGTTGGCAGTGTGACGATCCTCTATCGCTCCATTCTGGCCGATGTCGCTGACATTGATGAGCTGGAGACCGGGCACCGGCGTACCGGATTGTTCTACGCGCTGATGACACTTACGTCCAAGACCGGTGGAGCGATCGCCGTGGGTGTTGTTTTCTGGACATTGAGCCTGATCGGTTTTGTCCCGGGTGCAGAAAACACCGAAGCTGCCATTCGTGGTCTATCCATCGTCTTTGTTGCGACGCCGATGATCTGCAATTTCGGGGTCGCTGCGATCATGTGGGGCTTCCCGCTCGACAAGGACATGCAGGAAGACGTCCGGCGACAGCTGGAAGAGCGGGCAAAGACTGAGGAAGCGGCAACGGCTTCAGACTAGCAGCAGCCGCACCCGCCAAGGGCAATTGATCCTTCTGGATTAAAAGCTGCGCCGACCGAGCGTGCTGAATTTTCCGCCGTTTCAGCGAAGCCAGCTTTAGCGGCTTCCTGCATGGCGGGGTTGGTCATGAAATCAATTGCTGTCATTGCCAGGGATTTGGCGCCGTCGATGCAAGCTTTGTCACCCATCTCGCTCCCAGCCCAACGGGCGAATTCAGGATTGTGAATGACGACACTTGGGGGCGCTGAGGCGATCATGGGGTGAATGGATGGCACACGGTGGCTCACATTGCCCATGTCCGTGCTGCCTGCAGATCCCGATGGCATTTTATTAAGCGGGAAGAAGTCGCGCCCTAGAGAGCGCGCGTTTTCCTCATAGGCTTCTGCAATCGGCCAACTTGTTTTCATGTCCAGATAGTCAGCCTTCGCCCAACGGATGTCTGCAGTACAGCCGGTCGCCAGAGCGCCGGCTTCGAAGCAGGCCTGGACACGGGATTTCAGTGCTGCGAGCGAGATGGCCTCTGCGGCACGGACGTAGAAGACGCCACTTGCCCGGTCGGGCACAATGTTGGGAGCGACGCCCCCTTCGTTGATGATGCCGTGGATGCGCTCGGTCGGTTTGATGTGTTGTCTCAGCTGTGCGATGGATTGGTAGGCTGTCACCAGCGCGTCCAGCGCATTTAAGCCCGCATGGGGCATGGCTGAGGCATGGGCGCTTTTGCCGGTGTAGATCACTTCAACTTCTGACACGCAGATGCATGGCATGGTTGCGAGGTCAACGCCGGCAGGGTGAACCATCATTGCGGCATCCAGGCCGTCGAAAGCACCTTCCTGCGCCATCAGTTCCTTGCCGCCGCCTTGTTCTTCTGCGGGTGTGCCGAGATAGCGGACGCGTCCAGGCAGGGCACCATTGAGTTTTGCAAGCGCAAGGCTGGCCCCCAAACCTGTTGTGGCGATGATGTTGTGGCCGCAGGAATGGCCGATGCCGGGCAGCGCGTCATACTCCGACAGAATGCCGACGGTGGGTCCCTTGTCGCCGAACTCAGTGGCATAGGCTGTTTCCAGGCCGTAAGCTTCCCGGGTAACAGCCAGGCCTTCCTTCTCCACGCGGTTGGACAAAAGGGCTGCGGCTTTGTGCTCATGGAAGGCCAGTTCCGGGTTTGCATGAATTTCATGCGAAATCGAAATGAGCTCATCGCTCCATGAATCGATGGCGTCACAGGCTTGGCGTTTCAGAGCAGCAGCATCAGTCATTTTAGTCCCCGTCTGAGTGGTCGTCATACTATACACTCTTCGCAGGCGTGCTCTAGGTGCCAGGTATCCGGTCATAGTGGAGGGATTTGTGGACTATTTTCAATCAGGCGATGTGCAACTGGCGTACCGGGTTGAGGGCACGGGGGACCCCATCGTGCTGGTGCACGGTTTTGCCTCGACGCACGCAGTCAACTGGATAGAGCCTGGGTGGGTCGACACGCTTGTGAATGCCGGACGGCAGGTCGTGATGTTTGACCTTCGAGGCCATGGCGACAGCGATGATTTGTACGATGTGTCGGATTATGATCGGGGGGTGATGGCGTCTGACATTCTCGCACTTCTGGATCATCTGGGGGTCACTGATGCAGACGTCATGGGCTACTCGCTTGGGGCCATGCTGAGCCTCCGGTTTGCAATGGATCATCCAGATCGCTGTCGATCTGTTGTCCTGGCCGGGGTTGGCGATCGGCTCTTCGCGCCATCAGGGCAGATCGAGCCGGTGGTTGAGGCTTTGCTCGCAGACAGTCTGCATGATGCCAAGACGCCTGTAGGCCGCGCCTTTCGGGCGTTTGCGGATAAGAATGGGCAGGACAGAGAGGCGCTCGCCGCCTGCTATCAGGTGCCGCGGGATCAGCTCACGGATGCAGACCTGACGCAGGTTGGCGTTCCAGCCCTGGTGGTTGCTGGAGACCGTGATGAAATTGCCGGGTCAGCAGAGAGGCTTGCAGAGCCCTTTCCACAGGGGGAAGCGGTGACGATCCCTCGGCGTGATCACATGCGGACTGTTGGAGACCCAGCTTATAAACAGGCGGTGCTTACGTTTTTGCAGAAGGCCTGATGCCAAGCCTTCCGCAAGAATGGTTCAGCGTGCCGAGAGTGGCGCGAAATGCAAATGCATGCCTGCGTCGGTGATGAGAGTTTCACCGGTAATATGATCAGACCCTTCACCCGCGAAGAAACAGACCGTAGCTGCAATGTCTTCCGGCGTACCTGCGCGTTTGAGCGGCATGGTATCTTCCTGGTTTTTGACGATCTTCTGAAATGTCGTTTCGCCGAACTTGTCGCGGAACCAGCGGGTGCCGATAAAGCCGGGGCAAACCGCATTCACACGGATCTCCGGCGCGAGCGCGCGGGCAAGCGAGAGTGTCATTGTGTTCATGGCGCCTTTGGACGCTGCATAAGCCACCGAGGACCCAACGCCCGTTACACCTGCTATGGACGAAATGTTTACGACTGAGCCTTCGCCCTGGCTTTTCATGTGAGGCTGACACGCTCGGATCATCTGATAAGCCCCGATGACGTTCACCCCATAGATACGGTGGAAATCCTCTGCCTGAAGGGCATCGAGATCGTCATGGTCTGCGAACTGTGTGGTCCCTGCATTATTGACCAGAATGTCGACCCGTCCCCATTTGTCGATTGTCGTCTGAACAATTTTTGCGCAGGCAGCATCGTCTGACACATCGCCTTGGGCGAGGATCGCTTCGCCACCGGCCGCTTCGATCTCTGAGACGACTGCTTTGGCTTCGTCTTCTGATTTTGTGTAGTTGATTGCGACTTTTGATCCAGATTTTGCGAGGCGGAGGGCTGTGGCGGCGCCCAAGCCTGCTGCTGATCCGGTGACAATGGCTACTGCGCCGTCAAGTTTCATTGGTTTCTCCCTCATGGTGTTTTGCAGGGAGTGTAGCGGGGCCGCTGCACGGAGTCGCGATGGATTTAGTCGGTTAGAGATGGATTTGTTTGGGTCTTCGCGAGGTCACTCAAGCGGTCATCCATTGCTTGTTCTTTGCGAAGCGACGGGTCCAATCGGATACAAACATGTTGGCCTGTATGTCGGACTGTGATGCCTCGGGAAAATCCGATGCCGGGTACATCAAGGGCGACAGGAGTCTCGAGCGCGGGGAGGGGAACAACTTCAACCAAGGCGCTTGTCGCTGACATCTGGTTGATCCAGCATTCGGCATCAATGCCTGGATAGACAATCCGACCTGATATGGCGGTGGCGATGCGGCGTCTGCGTCGGCGGTCAATTTTGACTTTTGTCGTCACGTCTTACCTGGTCTTTTCTGTGGATGCGCAGGCTAGTCAGTCAGTATTGACAATAAGTTGAACAGCTTGGCGGAATTGAAAACAAAGGCTAAATTGCAGCAAAACGGCATGAAGCATGCCATAACCAATTTGAAGCATCGGGATAGGCATGACAGATACGTATCAACTGCTGGGCGCGGAAATTTCCTACTTCACGGGCAAGGTTAGATCCTATCTGCGGTTTAAGGATATCCCGTTTGAAGAAATCAAGGCGGATCGCGATGTCTACTTGAACGTCATTCTGCCGCGGACGGGTGTCGCCATGATGCCGGTTCTGATTTCGCCGGATGATATTGCCGTTCAGGACACGAGCGACATTATCGATTTTCTCGAAGATCGTTTTCCTGACCCGTCTGTCTATCCCGCGACGCCGCGGCAGGGAACCATTGCGCGTCTGTTCGAACTCTATGGCGACGAGTGGATGAAAATCCCCGCCATGCATTATCGGTGGAACTACAATGCAGAGGCTATGTATCTGGAGTTTGGTAAAGTTTCGCAGCCTGAGCTGAGCGAGGCCGAACAGATCGCGGTGGGCAAAGAGACCTGCAAACCCTTCCAGGGGTCGCTTCCAATCCTTGGTGTGACGCCGGCGACTGAGAAAGCCGTGGAGGCATCTTATGAACAGTTGCTTCGAGACCTGGATGCACATTTTGCGATCTATCCCTATCTTCTGGGAACCCGCCCGAGCATTGGCGATTTTGGCATGATCGGCCCGCTTTATGCGCATCAATATCGCGATCCGGCCTCTGGCGAAATCATGAAGAGGATCGCGCCAAACGTGGCGAAATGGGTTGAACGGATGATGGCCCCTGAGCCCAAGACGGGCTCGTTTTTGCCGGATGACGAAGTTCCGGAATCGCTCTATCCAGTGCTCCGCCGCATCTTTGAAGAGCAATTTCCGCCGCTCCGCAACATGGTCGCGTCCTTTGCGGATTGGATTGATGGAAATCCTGGCGTGGATATCCCGCGCGCTATCGGTAAGCAAAGCTTTGTGTTGAAGGAAGCTGATGGCACGCCCGTGACGGGGGGGCGAGGCATGTTCACCTTTGAGCAGTGGATGCTGCAGCGTGTGCTTGATTTCTACCAGCCACTTCAGGGTGATGATCGCCAAAGTGTGGACACATTGCTTGACGAGGTTGGAGGCAAGGATGCGATGCAGTTCGATCTGCGTCATCGTGTGGCGCGGGTGAAGAACCAGTTGGTTGTGGAGGGGTGAGATGAAGAAGCGTTATATTGGTATAGCTGGCGCTGCCGGAGGTCTCTTGTGGGCGACTGCAGCGAGTGCTGCCTCCTACACGAGTTCCTATTCGGACCTTGATCTCGGAAGATGTGCTCTCATTGAAGAAGAGTCCGAAATTGGATTTGTCCAAGTCAAATGTTCCGGGCAGCACGGTTATGATGTGTATGCGACGGAAGGTGACCTGCGTCTCTATCTTGCCTATCGGAAACCAGGCGAGCCGCTGATCATTGAAAAAGAACCTGCGGAGGTCGAAGAAACAGCTGAGCCGGTTTTGGACCCGCTGGAAGCCGCCGTGGAAGAAACGGACGTCATCGTTGATGTGGTCGAGACCGAACCGGAAGAGCCAGTTGATGTCTTTGTGCCGGTGGGTGTGCGTCCGCTTGGTGAGACAATTCCCCCATTTAACAATCTTGGGCCTAAGCTTGAATGGCGGGCTCCGAACCGAGCTGGTGCGGCACCTTTTGCCACAATCGTCCGCTATACCTATCAGCAGATGGCCGAGGATGGTTCCTACTCAAATGGGCAGGTTCTGGTTGTATCCCGGTTTCGCAGCGGTGAGAGCTGCCATGTGGCCTATATAGACGCTCTGGCAAATGCGAACGCCAATGTGATGGCGCGGGAGGTTGCAGACAAATACGCCACCGGGGGAACCTGTCCCGATGGCGCTGTGCCGGTGCTCGGCCGTGGCGGCGAAGAGTTCCGCTTTTAGCCAGACTTGTGCGTTGCCAAAAACTCGTTGATGGTTTCTTCGAAATTGACAGCGTCCGAAAGGCCGCGCTTGCGTCCTGCCGTAAGGCCACCGTCGACAGCGATGATCTGGCCCGTGACGAAGGTGGAGGCGTCTGACGCGAGGAAGAGGGCCATCTCCGCAATGTCATTGGGCACGCCGGAGCGCGCGACGGGCTGAAGCTTCGCAAGGCGCGGCTTCATGAATTCAGCAAACTCATCTGCTGCGTTTGCGCCCAGTTCCAACGCGCTTGCAAATATCGGTGTCGCTATGCCGCCTGGACAGATGGCATTTGAGCGGATGTTAAACTCACCGAGCTCTAGTGCTGCTGTCTTTGCGAGATGTGCAACAGCGGCCTTGCAGGCGGAATAGACCTGGGGTCCAAAGCCCGCCTGAAGACCTGCCACGCTCGCAGTTGAGATGATGGAGCCGGAGCCCTGTTTCTTCATCAGGGGCACAGCGTATTTGTAGCCGAGGAACACGCCTTTCAGGAGCACACCGACGGATGTGTCGAAGCCATCCATGTCGATCTCGTCGAGCTGTCCACCGACGCCACCAAAGCCCGCATTGTTAAAGATGCAGTCAACACGGCCAAACTTCTCAACCGTATGGTCGACGAGATTTTTGACGTCTGCTTCCCGGGAGACGTCCGTCTGACAGTAGGAGAAGTTGTCTCCGAGGGTCAGAGTCATTTCCTCTCCGCGATGATCCTGTACATCACCGACCACGACCTTGGCCCCTTCAGCCAAAAACAGATCGACCGTGCCGCGGCCGATACCGCTGGTGCCGCCAGTGATGATGGCGACTTTGTCTTTCAGACGTTCTCCCATGAGTTCTCTTTCTTATTTGCCTTTGAAGTTCGGTTTTCTTTTTTCCATGAAAGCAGCGCGGCCTTCTGCATAGTCTTCGCTGCCAAAGCATTCGCCGATCAGACGCAGGCAGGCTTTCGCGTCGAAACTGTCAGCTTCCCGGACAAGCTCATCAATGATTTTCTTTTCATTCCGAACAGTGAGCGGCGCATTGTCATCAATCTGCTCACAGGTGGCCCGTGTAAACGTTTCCAGTTCACCTTTGTCGAGGATCCGATTGATCAGGCCCATCTGCAGGGCTTCGTCATGATTGAAACGCCGCGCAGTGAAGAAGATTTCTTTGGCGGATGACGGACCCACCACATCCACCAATCGCTTGGTGGAGACCAGGGGGTAGGCGAGGCCAAGTTTCCCGGCGGGAATGCCAAAGGTGGAGCCTTTGGCGGCAAAGCGCAGATCACAGGCAAGGGCGATGCCTAAGCCGCCGCCAATGCAGTAGCCGTCAATCATCGCAATGGTGGGTCTGGAAGAACGTGCGATCCGCTCAAAAGCGATGGTGGATGTATCTTCATAGTTCTGGACACTTTCCGGGTTTGAGCGCGCCTGCTCAAACTGAGAGATGTCGGCACCCGCTACAAAGGCTTTTTCCCCTGCGCCAGTCAGCACGATGGATAGTATCTCTGGGTCTGCTTCAAACTTATCCAAGATATCCGGGACCGCCTGCCACATGTCGAGGCTGACGGAATTGTGCTTCTCTGGGTTGTTGAAAATAATCCATCCAATAGCGCCTTCTTTGCGGGCGATCATTTTGTCAGTTGGTGAAGGCATTCTGTCTTTCCTTAAACGATAGCGACCCAGTCGAGCTTTGGCTCGCGGGCAGGGGGATGGGCGTCGGCGAGCGCCGATAATAAGTCTTTCTTCAGGGATGCGGAGGCGGGATCATCCCAAAGGTTCACCCACTGATTAGGATCGTCTTCCAAATTGTAGAGCTCGCCTTCTGTTCCGTCATAGACGTTTGATTTGTTGTAGGCAGTGATGATGTATCCGTCTTTATAGAGTGTGCGCAGGCTCACCTCTGTGCCGTCTGTATAAACAGAGTCCCATTCTGTGAAGACACTGTCGCGCTCTTGCGCTGAGGCTGTTGTCTCATCCTGGGGGAGGGCCTGTCCCTGCATCCAGCCGGGAGTGTCGATGCCTGCGATCTCGCAGAAGGTTGGGGCGAGGTCGACCTGCCCAACTGGAGCGGAGACAGTTGTCGGCGTTGTCTTTGCATTTGGTGCGGGGCGCCAGATGAAGGGAAGTTTCATCAGACTTTCGACATGGTAGGGGCCTTTAAACAAAAGGCCGAAGTCCCCCTGGAATTCGCCATGGTCGGTGGTGAAGATAATGTCTGTGTCATCTTCCCATCCCAGCTCCTTGATCCGTTGGAATACTTTTGCACATGCCTCGTCGATCAGTTCGTTTTCGATATGGGTCATGGCGTTTACTTCGCGGACCTGATCGGGGGTCATGTCTTTTGGGACGAAAGCTGGTGGGGCTTCGATATTGATCGTGCGATCGCCGGTCCAATACCACATCCAATGCTTGGGCTTGCCTTCGAGAATCTCTCTGTTCTTTTCGGTGCCGTCGGGATAAGCCTCCGGCAGGTCTATGTCGCGCCAATCGACACGGTGGGTCTCGCTTTCTGGTGGATCCCAGGGATGATGCGGGTCGGGAAAGCTCATCCAGCAAAACCAATCTGACTCTTCTTCAAGGCTCTCAAGCCAGGCGATCGTGCGGTTGGCCACCCAGTCCGTGTGGTAATGTTCTTTTGCCACGGGATTTTTGTGAACCTGACAGGCCCCGGTATCTCCGCCGCCTGCTGCGTTCACTTCAAACTCGGCGGTCATGTTTTGATAGAAGCCACGAATTTCATCTTTGGCATTCTCTCTCATCCATTTGTTGTAGTGGAGGATGAGGGGTGTGTGGCTTGAGAGCTCCATATGGTCGAAACCGCGATGGGGGCCATTTTCATCAATGCGTGCCATGCGGTTTTCATAGAATTTGAGCTCTGGATCGAGGAAGGGTTCAAAGTGTGCCTTGCCGATCAGGGCGGTTTTGTAGCCTGCTTTTTCCTGCAGATAAGCGGCGACACTCGGTGCGTCTTCGGGGAGCGGAACACCATTCATCCAGACACCGTGGGTACTCACATATTGTCCGGTTAGCATGGTGGAGCGGGCGGGCATGCAGACAACACTTTGCGCATGGGCGCGGGTGTAATTGATGCCATCGCGGGCAAGCGCGTCGATCGCTGGAGTGCGTGCGACCTTGCCGCCATTGCAGCCCAGCGCGTCGAACCGCATCTGGTCCGTGGTGATGAAGAGTATTTTTCTACCCATGAGTTTTCCTAGCTCTTGTCGGCATTCAGAAAGTCCAGCATTGCGGGCACAGCCGTTTTGTCCTGGATCATGAAGAGGTGCCCGCCGTCAAACATGGCAAGGTCCGCATTTGGAATTTGAGCCGCCAGTTTTTCCTGCGTTGTTGGCAGTGCAATGCCGTCATAGATGCCGCCGCAGATCAGGGTGGGACAGGCGAGGTCCGGAAGGCGATCCCATGTGTCGTGATGTTTGCGGGCTTCCAATTGTCGACCGGCACCCATGGCGCGGCCTGGCTCACCTGCAAATGCATCGGTTGAGGCGAAGTCGACAAAGAACTCATATTCTTTTGGGTTGGCAGCTGCCCAGGCGTCGTCGCGTCTTGTGTCGGAAATGGGGATCATGAATTTTGCCCGCTCGACAGCGCCCATGTCTTGAACGTCGTGAAGCGGATAAGAGGCACCGCCGTCTCCACCAGGCGACGTGCAGGCGAGAACCAGACGGTTAATCCTGTCCGGATGTCTGAGTGCTAATTCCTGGGCAACCATGCCGCCAAAGGACACTCCAATCACGTTGGGCTGCTGCCAGCCGAGGGCATCCAACAAGGCGGCCGCGTCGTCTGCATACTCAGCCATCGTGTAAGGCTGGTCAGGCTTATCAGTTTGGCCAAGGCCGCGCTGATCATAGGCGAGTGTTTCAAATCGAGAGGGTGCCGGACCATCCAGAAAATTGGGTTTGTTCCTCAAATCAGCGCCGGTGCCGCTTATGAAAAGCAGAGGCTCGCCCGATCCTTTGATTTCATAATAGATTTTCAACCTCGCGGTCTGAATATGGGGCATCGCACGACTCACATTTGAACAGTTCTGAATTGCAATGTTTGGAGCCTAGCAATTGGTTCTCTTTCCGTCACCCGCAGGTCGGGATAATGGGGCAGAACTGAGAAAATGCTGTTGAACTCGCCGTCTCCGGCGCCTATGTGCTAGGCTCGCTGGAAACGCTGTCCGGGTGTTACTGAACCCGAGGAGGAGGACCGATGTCCAAGCCCATCGAGAATATACAACTTATGGACCCTGTTTGGGACCGCATGCGCAATGAAGCGCGCGATATGGCGGCCGCCGAGCCGGTACTCGCGAGTTTCATTTTTGCGACGGTTCTCAATCACGATGCACTGCCGGAAGTGCTGAGCTTTCACCTCGCGCGTAAACTTGCCAATGCAGAAGTAAGTGCGATGGTGCTTCGCGAAGTGTTCGAAGACGCTTATGAGGCAGACCCCACGATTATCGAGGCGTTCCGCGCGGATACAGTGGCTGTGTTTGATCGCGATCCAGCGTGCGACTCCTATCTTCAGCCGCTTCTATTTTTTAAAGGCTTCAACAGTCTTCAAGCTCACAGGATTGCTCATTGGTTATGGGGGCAAGGCCGCAAGCCAATGGCACTCTTCATTCAGAGCCGTGTTTCTGAACTTTTCGCTGTTGATATTCATCCTGCCGCGAAGTTTGGCAAGGCGATCATGATGGACCATGCAACTGGCGTTGTCATCGGTGAGACGGCTGTCGTCGGAGACGATGTCTCCATGCTGCATGGTGTCAATCTGGGCGGGACCGGTAAAGAGACCGGAGATCGTCATCCAAAAGTCGGGCGCGGTGTTCTGCTCGGTGCTGATTGTAAGGTCCTGGGCAATCTCACGATCGGAGACTGCGCGCGCGTTGGTGCCGGGAGTGTCGTGCTTGCGGATGTGCCTGCGAATTGCACCGTTGCCGGTGTGCCTGCCAAGGTCGTCGGGTGTGCGGGGTGCGATGAGCCGTCGCGCGCGATGAACCAGATCATCGAAGAGAATGGCAAGGACGGCGAGGGCATCTAGCCTGCTTTGAATGGACTGTTAAGGCAGTCGGTCCTTCATGGCATAGAACAGCATGCCGGCGACCAGGCCAGGATAGCGCAGCAGCGTGCCGCCAGGGAACTTCGTTGCCTTGATGTCTGCCATCAGATCAAACCGTTCGGGTGATCCTTTGCCTTCTGCCTCGGCGGCGACCGCTTCGGCGAGCAGTTTGCCGCCAAGCGTCGCAACATTGATGCCCTGGCCAGAGTACCCATGACCGAAGAAACGATTGGGGCCGATGCGGCCAAAATGCGGCATGCGCTTTAGAGTGATGGCCAGCGTTCCACCCCATGCATAGTCGATACGCTTGTCTTTGAGTTGCGGGAAGACCCGCAGCATTGGCTTGCTCACAAACGCAGCAATGTCTTTGGGGAAGGTGCTTGAATAGTTCTCACCGCCACCAAAGAGCAAACGTCCGTCAGCTGAGAGCCGGTAATAGTCGATGACAAACTTGGAGTCGGCGATGGCGACATTGTCGCGAATAAGGGCCTTTGCACCTTCGTCACCAAGTGGCTCTGTGGCGATGATGAAATTGTTGATCGGCATGATATAGCCGTTCACCTTGCGCTCCAAACCGCCTAGATAGCCATTGCATGCCAGGATTACCTGCTTGGCGGTAACGGTTCCATTGTCGGTCGCCACTGCTGCGGGTGTTCCATCTGAGATGCTGGTGACCCGCGTTCGTTCAAAGATCTTGGCGCCAAGGCTGATTGCCCCGCGGGCGAGCCCGAGCGCATAATTGAGAGGGTGGAGATGCGCAGCTTCTTCGTCCAGAACACCGCCCCAATAGCGATCGGTGGCGACCATGTCGCCGATTTCGTCCTTCTCTACAACGCGCAGCTTGTCATACCCATAGTGCTCAGCCATGTGATCAGCTTCTTCGCGAAGCCAGGACATGTCGCCTTTCTTCCAGGCTGTGTGCATGATGCCGGGCGTGAGGTCGCACTCAATCTCGAACCGTTTGATCAGAGACTTGGCCGTCGCAATTGAGTCCTGAGCAAGGTCCCATAAGGCGCGACCTTGATCGCGCCCAAGCATTTCTTCGAGTTCCGGCTGGCTTTTGCGCAGTGTCGTGCCAAGCTGTCCGCCATTGCGTCCAGAGGCGCCCCAACCGACCTGGGCGGCTTCGAGAACGACAACGTCATAACCGCGTTCTGCAAGATGGATCGCAGCGGAGAGACCGGTATAGCCTGCGCCCACGATACAAACGTCGCAGGTGATATCCGCATCAAGTGCACCGAGCGCAGGCGCGCCATTGGCGGTTGCTGCGTAGTAGGATGGCGGGTGGTCTGTGCCTGCAAATGCGTCGCGTGTCATGGCACTATCATACGCAGGTGTGCGGATTTAGCGCCAGCCGGACCGGTGAGCTCAGCTTATGATTTTAAACGTGGTAGCGGTCACTTTGTCCGAGAAGGTTTCATTCAGGTCCTGGGCTGCTTCCCATGGGGCCTGGTCCGCCGTTTCTGCGAGATGCTCCGCACTTTCCCACTCGGTGAGGAAAATCACTGCGTCTGCGTCTTTGTTTGCATAGATGTGGACACCCAAGAACCCTTCGGGCGGGGAGCGATCCAGTTCACGTTCTTTGTAGGCGACCGTCTGTGCAACCACCGTATCGACCGAGCTTGTTTCGTAGGTGATCATATGGGCGATGGTCATTCCTAAAACCTCCTAATTTGTTGTTGCTGTCGTCATATCAGCGTGGCCACTCAATCGAAAGCGCTTTTGGCCTTGTTAAGCGCGCGCTCCTTCTTCCACAATACGATCAAACAAAAACAGGGAGATTGGATATGGGACGGCTAGACGGGAAGGTTGCGATTGTCACAGGGGCTGCGAAGGGTATCGGTGCTGCCGCTTCTGGACTGCTCGCGGAGGAGGGCGCGGCGGTTGTCTGTACGGACATTGACGTATCGGCTGGTGAAGCTGTGGCAGACGCCATTCAGAACAATGGCGGCAAGGCCACCTTCATGGCACACAATGTGACCAGTGAGGACGAGTGGGAGAAAGTCGCTGCCCATGCCGTCGATAGCTTCGGTCAGCTGGATATTCTTGTGAACAATGCGGGCATTGCGCCTCCCGGTGCGCCGATTGAAGACCTCGAACTCGACGCCTGGCGGAACACGATTGCCATCGATCTGGATAGCGTCTTTCTGGGGTGCAAATACGGCATCCGCGCGATGAAGCAATCGGGCGGTGGCTCCATCATCAATATCTCGTCCATCATGGGCATTGTCGGCACGTCAAATGCAGCAGATTACAATGCTGCAAAAGGGGGCGTGCGGCTGCTGACGAAAGTTGCTGCGCTCGAATGCGCAGAAGCGGGATATGGCATCAGGGTGAATTCTGTTCACCCTGGCTTTATTGACACGCCGCTTGTACGCAATGTGGTGGAAGAGGGGGTGATCGCGGGGCGCATGGGAAGCGCCAATGAAGCGATTGAGCTCCTCACCATGCTTCATCCTATCGGACGGTTGGGGTTCCCCAAGGAAATCGCCAACGCGATCCTGTTCCTTGCCTCAGACGAGTCGTCCTTTATGACCGGATCTGAAATGGTTGTGGATGGCGGCTACACAGCTCGATAAGCGATCGCTTTAGTGGCCACCATGCATCATGTCCTGGTGGTCACCCATGTCTTCCGCCGTATTCTCAACTGGCTGCGAGCTCGTTGAGGATGGCGGGGTCATGGAGACAGTAGCGTCTATTGTGACGTTCCCGGATGTCTCGAATGTAAGTGTCAGAGGCACAGTGGACCCAGTCTGAACTGGTTCTTCAACGTCAATGATCATGATGTGGTAGCCGCCCGGCGCCATGGCCACCGTTTCACCGGCTGGAATGTCGAGACCTTCAAGTCGGCGCATCCGCATGACACCATTTTCCATGCCAGCAGTGTGGATTTCGACGGACCCAGCTCCGGGTGCGTCTACCGCGGTCAACCTGTCAGCGTTTGTGCCCATATTTGTGATGGTGACATAGGCAGCGGTGGTCCTTCCGGCTCCTAAAGTGGGCCGCGCCCAGGCATCAGAGAGGCCAATTTCGGGTTCAGCTGCACGGGCGAGAGCAGCCAAGGCTCCCACCGTGATCAGGGCAGCCGCTACAGCGAGCCATTTTGTCGTAAATCTATGCTCCATCCTGATCCTCCCGATCACTTCATTGAGCATCTCAGGGCATCACTCGGTATAATTTGGAGCCCATCCAATTGCGTTTCTTATCCTTTCATAGCCTGTTACCCCGCAGCAATCGGACGAACCGCCGCAGGGTAAATGCTGGGAAGGCATCCCCACGGTTCCATCCAGAAGATCCAGGAAACATGGCGATTTGCGCCGGTGGGGGTGAACCGCTACAAAACGAGTCACTAACTTCCCTAACTCACTCATCGAATGCGGAGCACTCCTCGTGGATAAATCGGAAATCAATCGGTTGGAATCATACTTTCGCAAGCTCTTCCGGCTCGACACGATTGTCGTTCAGGGGCGCCCCAACAAAGACGATTCGGCCGAAGTGAGCATTGGTGAAGAATTCATTGGCGTCGTGTTCAAGGACGAGGACGAAGGCGAAGTATCTTACGCTTTCAATATGGCGATCCTCGATATTGACTTGCCGGAGGCTTGATCGGGTTTCGTTTACCCACCTGTGGCATGTTTAGACGGTCGTAAGACCGCGGGCGGTAATCTGGGGCATGCCGCGGGAGAGGGATAAGATGGTCAAGCTGCTTGAAAACCTATTGTTTCGTCTGAAGGCGATCGTTTTGATCGCGCTCGGCGTTTTCACCATCTGGATGGGCTATCAAGCGGTTCAGCTGCGACCGGATGCTGGCTACCTGAAGCAGCTGCCGTCAGATCACCCCTATATTGAGACATTCTTGGAGTACCGGGAAAAGCTTCCGGGCGGTAATGCGCTCATGGTCGCCGTCGAGTCGAAGAGCGGCGACATCTGGACACCTGAATTTATGAAGGTGCTCTACGACGTTACCGACGACATTTTCTTCCTGCCCGGTGTGTTTCGTGGGTCGGTCAAATCTATGTGGACGCCCAATACACGGGTGTTTCAGATCACCGAGGAAGGGTTTCTCGCTTATAATCTGATCCCCTCAAACGTTACCCGAACGAATATCGATCAGGAAGCAGTGGAAAGCATTCGTGAAGATGCGGACCGTTGGGGTTTCAAAGGAACACTCTTTTCCAACGATAGTTCCGCGGCTTTGATCCGTTTTGAACTGCAGGAAATTCATCCAATCACGCGCGAGCAGCTCGACTATATCGATTTTGCGCAGCGGATTGAGAGCGATATTCGCGACAAGTATGAAGGTGAGGACATTAATATCCGCATCATCGGCTTTGCCAAAATGATTGGCGATATTGCTGATGGGGCAGGCGGTGTCGTCTTCTTCTTCGTGATTTCCTTCTTCCTCACCACGGCGGCAGTGTTCGTCTATTGCCGCTCTGTTGTGCTGACATCGCTCGCGGTCGGGTCGTCTCTGATCTCCGTGGTTTGGCAATTCGGCATTCTGGATATTTTGGGCTATGGGCTCGACCCGCTGGCGATCCTGGTGCCGTTCCTCGTTTATGCCATTGGCGTGAGCCACGGCATTCAGCAGATCAATCTGATTTCCGCACAGGTTGTTGCAGGCGCGAATGCTGATACGGCTGCCAGAGCAACTTTTTCCCGCTTGCTCGTTCCGGGCTCAATGGCTCTGGTAACTGACCTGGCTGGCTTCGCAACGCTTTATCTCATTCCCGTGCCGATGATCCAGGAGATGGCCATTGTTGCCTCGATCGGGGTTGCGCTGAAGATTGTCTCAAATCTGATTATGCTGCCCCTGGCGGCTGCTTATTTCTCGGTGCCCGAGGGTTATGTTGAGAAGGCAGCGCGCCTTCGCGCGCGTCGGGTGCGTCTGATGGCGCGTGTTGCGCAGATCACCCGGCCTGTGCCGTCGGCGATTACACTGACCCTGATTGGCACCTTGTTCGTGGTTGCAGTCTATGAAAGCCGGAACAGAAATATAGGAGACGTTCACGCAGGCGCTGCAGAACTTCGCGAAGATGCGCGCTTTAATGTAGATTCTCGCTTCATTGTTCAAAATTTCGACGTGAACCTCGACGCCTTTGTCGCTCTTGTGGAAACACCTGAAAATTCCTGCATTAGCTGGGACCTGATGAAGCCGGTGGAAAAATTCGGCTACCATCTGATGAATGTGGAAGGCGTGAGGTCTGTTGTTTCTCTGCCGGAGGCTGCCAAGACTGTCTATAGCGTGTGGATGGAGGGTAATCCCAAGTTCCGCGAGTTGCCGCGGAATCGATATACGCTTGTGCTGACCACCAACAGCTTTGGGCCAAGTACTGGCTTGACCGATCGCAATTGCAACTTCCTGAGCGTTATTGTTTTCACCGAGGACCATAAGGCGGAAACCATTAACCGTCTGATTGGCGCGGCAGACGAGTGGATTGCTGAAAACGGTCCGAAATATCCAGAGCACACCTTCCGATTGGCATCAGGCAATGTGGGTCTCATCGCTGCGACGAATGATGTGATTGAGAGCTCGGAGCTTCCGATCCTGTTCTATGTGTTCGGCGTAATCATCTTCCTGGTTCTTGTCGCCTATCGTGATTGGCGCGCAATCATTTGTTGCTGTGCGCCGCTTCTGGTCGCGACCTTCATGGGCTATTGGCTGATGAGCTGGTTGGAGATCGGGCTCAAAGTGTCGACACTGCCGGTTCTGGTTCTCGCTGTAGGGATCGGTGTGGACTATGCGTTCTACATTTACACAAGACTGCAGTTCCACCTGGAAGCGGGGGAGGAGATCGTGAGTGCCTTCACTCTTGCGATGCAGGAAACGGGCATGGCGGTGATCTTTACAGGCCTGACACTCTCACTAGGCGTTGCAAGCTGGGTCTTCTCCGAATTAAAGTTCCAGGCGGATATGGGCCTGTTGTTGAGCTTCATGTTCTTCGCGAACATGATCGGTGCCGTGACTGGGCTACCGGCGCTTGCTGCTGTTCTCCACCGACGGTTCCCGAAATACAGAACACGTGTTCCTGAGGCTGCTGAGGCGTGATCTGCTTTGCCTGCACAGCACTTATTGGATGTCTTCTGCAGCATCGTCCTCTGGTAGAGGCTCTGTGATGAAGCTCTTGACCAGCGCGATGATCGCCTGGTCAGTGGACTGCCAATTCTCCAGCTGAGCCCGTTTGTAGCGATAGGTGACCGCGACGGTATCGGTGAGATGAAAAGTGCGAGTGCAGTTGGGGCTGAAGATCACGTCAGAATGCTTAAAACATAAGAGCAGAAGTGGCTGTCCATCTGCTTGGTCAGCGACATAGAGCTCCTGATCTTTGTAGCCGGTTCCTTCGGCAAACCTATAGAGGTCAAGTCCTGCAGCGCCGCTCTCAGGCGTGCGGCTGAGCAGATGTCGAGCGTAGATATCGTCCAACCGTCTGGCTGCAGGCATCAGACCTTCTGAGCGGTGAATTTTGATGTGAACCACAATGGCGTCTGGAGTGTTGTTTTCGAATGCCGCCTGACGGTTTGCTGTATAGGGCGCGAGTTCCGGCAACAGCGCGTGCAGGTCTATCTCATCTTGTGTTCCACCGACGCGCTGCAGGGGATAGCGGGTGAAATTCGCTGGTATAAGAAAGCGCTCCCCGCCAATCATCATGTCGACCCTCTCGCTGCTGTCGCTGGCACGCGGGTCGAGCCCCAAAATCTCCGAAGGCGTTGGGCCGAAATAATAATATCCGAACAGAGCAGAAAAGAGGCTGACACCCAAAGCAACGGTCGCTGGGATTAACCAGGCTGGCCGCTCTTTTACATATTGGTCTGATCCGTTGCTCATTTTCTCAAATCTTGAATGGTTGTGGCGGAAGGTGGCCTGTTTTGGGACAGTTTTTACAAGGTCGGCACGTCGGTTTGAAACGCAGATGCCGCGTCGCCCAGCATAGCGCTCCTAGAATTTCAGCCAACCTTTTGATTTTTCTAAGGTTTCCAAAGACTTTCTGTAAAGCGGGTCTCTGGTACGACCTTTGCGATCCTTATGCACGAACAGGTCAGCTCGTTGCTTAAGGAAATTCGCTTCCATGACTGCTTTTGTCGCCAAAATGCTCACTCTCCTGGGGGTCATGCTCTATGCGGGCGGTCCCATTGATGCGGTGACCTTGATCGTGCAAGGGGAAAACATCCCGCAAAACCAGGATGTGTTGGTGGAGCGTATCGATCCTGAAAACCGGATAACACCTTCAAATGCAGTGGTAGCGGGCGTTGACCTGTTTGTTGATAATAAAGTTCAAAACAGCGCAGTTTCCTTCACGGAAGTGGGTTTGCGCTCAGGGATAGGGTTTGAGCAATAATGACTGCTTTCTTTTGGACCTTTGTAACCGGTGTCGTGACGGCTGGTTTGGTGTCTAGTCTCTACCGCTTGGTGACCAACAAGCCGCCCAGCTTTCAGATGTGGCAGGAAACGACTGCTGGCATCATCGGGGGCGTATTGACGCTCGTACTCGCCGGTCCCAGTGTGATTATGCGCAATGCGCTCAGGGCTCAGGTTATTGAAAACCGTCCTCCAGGCTGGTTGGTTGTTAGCTCGCTCATGGCGGGGCTGTGGAGCTTTCTTGTTGGCATATTTGTTCTAAGCCTTTTGCTCGTCTGACGGTTAACTCCTTGTAAAGTCTGAAAGAATTTCTGTGAGCTAATTTGCGCTCCGATACTTGACTATTTGTCAGTTCATACCTATTTACTCTCCTGTGCACTGCAAACCCCTTTTTTGGTGCACTGCGAAGTAAACAGGAGTGACCCCCCAATGCGCTCTCTCATTTGGAATTTTGTTGCCGTTTCAGTAGTGGTCCTTTCGACCGTTGCTTTTGAGGTCGGATATGTCGCTCCCCGCGACGCCTTCTTCATCGCTTTCACTGTCCTGGCGATTTACACAGGCAATCAGTTGCTTGCGCGCGAAAACCAGCCTCTCGGCCAGGCTTTGGCGTCAATTTTCACCAAACCGGCTAGCCATGGTTCGTCTGTGAGCTATCTGTCTGGTCTCGTTGTAGCGGGATTGAGCACACTGGTTGTCGCTCAGGTCCTGACGTTCAGCTGAGGCCCGTTTTGATGCGGCGTTTGCCGATGGACAGGTGGGTGCACCTGTCCTGAAAACGCCCTTAAGAAAATCGGGACAGTTCCCGCGGTCACTAGACCCGGTTGAGCGCTTTCGGTAACGAAAGAAGGTCCCAAACCAACGAAACCCGCTTTGCATGTGTTTGTGCAGGGTGGGTTTTTTTAGGCCCTTCGCACCCTTCGGACAACGCGCCTTGAGCCCGCACCAAAGAGGAGGGTGGCGATGCCGGCAGCGATTGCCCAGACCCACTCCAGCAGCCACCGCATCATATTGGCAAAGGTTTTGAATGCTCTGAGGCTGGTTTTTCCAGTGAGCGCCATGACACCCCGGGTCTTTACACCAAGCGTGCCGCTCATCTCAGTGATCCGGCGTAGATCGTTGGTGTCTTCGACACGCGATAGCAGACGTACGCTTTCTGCCGGACCTGTATTGCGTTGAAGGGCTGCCATATCATCCAGAACGGGTGTCAGGGGTTTCAGATTTACACCGCTGGCATAGTTGGTGACAGCGCGTCGTGTCGCTGTGCTATCGGTGAGGCTCACATTTGAGAGTGTGCGGCGGAGGCCTGGAAAGTCGATCGCTTTGCGCATCAAGTCGCCCAGCTGGCGGGCAAAGGCGGCTGTCAGCGCACCTGTTCTTTTGGCGACTTTCATCAGCGAAACGCCCACCTTAACCGGCAGGGCGCCACCGCCGGTTGCGATGGTCGCGCCAGTGGCTGCAACGCCGACAACAGATAACCCCAAAATCAGTTGGGAGTATTCTTCACCTGCAACGAGCTTTGAGCCCTCGCGTCCAATATCCCGTACGTCGCCGACAACTGTCAGATCAGATGTAATCGCTCCAACGAAGCCCGCCGTGTCGCTGCCTTCGCCTGTGAGGAATCCTTCAAAGAAGCTGCCTGTGTCCCGAGAGACGCGGAGGAGCAGTGCTCCAGCATCTTCCAATCGTTTGGTTGTCTCTGGTGCTAGCGCAATCCCTGCATATTCTGCGATTTCGGCATACATCAGCGCATCTTCATATTCGCCTGAGTCCAGTGAGTCGTTCACAGCGAGATCAAGTTCTTCCGCTGGCACCGTTGCCTTTATCTCGGCACGGATAAAGGGCTCTGCCGGGATGAGGTTTTCATCGACATAGTCGTCAAGAAGTCCCGCTTCGAAGGCGAGTGCAAAAGCCACCGGGAGGGCCACAAGAACGACAAAGAGAAAATTGAAAAGACGCATACAAAAACCCCATTACGCACCCCTGCGGCAATCGTCCCGGCAAGACCTACCGGATTGCGTGCCTAGAGTGCGCCAGGTTGACCGTTTTGCCAAGTCGCGTGGTTAATCAATGGGTTGTTTACCCCACAGAGCCGCCGGATTTTCGCCGGATTGCCACTACTGATGGCCGTGGCGGGGTTGCAGGGTCAAAGTCCGGCCAGCGGGTTGCCGGGTCGCTATAGGTCGATTTTCGCTCAAACCCGGGGAAAGCTTCCGCACCGTCTGATGCTGGGTGCTGGACGGCCACGAAGAGTGTCTTACCGTCATCTGCAAAGCAGGGGCCGCACATTTCTGCGCCAATTGGTACACGGAAGAACATTTTTCCTCGACCGCGCAAGTCACCGTCTGTGTCTATTGCCCAGATGCCGTCAGCGGTGCCAGATGCCTTCGCCCAGTTTTTGCCCTGGTCTGTGGCGACCCAGAGGCGTCCGGCTGGGTCCACCGCCAGATTGTCGGGGCAGGCGAACCAGCCGTTCTCGCTTGTTTCTGCATTCCAGCGGGCATTAACGGTCTCATCAGCTGGGTTACCGCAGACGGCTAACATGTCCCAGGTAAAGTTCGCAGCGGCATGGTTCTCCGCCTCCGGCGATAGCTCAACAATCTGCCCCCAGAGATTTGGTCCTCTGGGATTGACGGCGTCGGTCTGCTCAGGTGTTCGTTTGCTGTTGTTGGTGAGGGCTACATAAACCTTGCCTGATTTCACATTCGGCTGAACGTCTTCCGGACGGTCAAGAGGGGTGGCTCCAAGCAGATCCGCTGCCCGTCGTGTTTCAATGAGCACGTCAGCCTGGCTTTCAAACCCATTCCCTGGCGTAAGGGGGCCTTGCCCAAAGATCAGTGGTTCCCATGTTCCGGTTCCATCTTCGGAAAACTTGGCAACAGAGAGTGTTCCGTTGTCCAGCAGGTTGAGATTTGCTTCGCGATTGTCAGGGCTGATGACATTGTCGCTGACGAAACGATAGAGGTATTCGAACTGTTGATCATCACCTGAATAGACGACCACACGTCCTAAGGGGCATTGCGCCGTTTCGCATCCCTCGTGCTTGAAGCGCCCTAAGGCTGTGCGTTTGACCGGCGTGGATGTCGGGTCAAAAGGATCAACTTCGACCACCCAGCCGAAACGGTTAGCTTCATTGGGCTCTTTGCTGATGTTGAACCGCTCATCAAAAAGACCCCATGGATAAAACTGTCCTGGGATGCCCATGCGCGTGTAGTTGGCTTTTTCGGGGTGGCCATCAAGTGCACCCATAAAATAGCCGTGAATATTTTCCTCTGCCATAAGGTAGGTCCCCCATGGCGTGATGCCGCCGGCGCAATTGTTCATGGTGCCGATCACCGTGCGACCGGATGGATCGCGACTGGTTTGAAGACGCGGATGGCCTGCGGCAGGGCCGGCAAGGCTCATCTCTGTGGTCGAAGCCGTGATCCGCCGGTTGAAAGGACTATCGGGAACGATCCGCCACTTGCCGTCGGCATCCCGGGCGATCTCGAGAACGGATCCGCCATGGGCTGCCATCGAGATTTCGGCAATCTCCCGCGTGTAAACGGCGAGAGGGTTTGCCGCCCCGTCAAAAACAGAATGCATCAGATCGTCATTGGTGAACTCATGGTTGACGCACAGCAATGCGTTGTCTTTGAGCTCGGAGCCGAGAGGCAGCGGAATGAAACCAATGAAGTCGCTATTGTAGCCAAACTGTTTTGCTTGCGCGGCTGCGGTTTGGTTGTCCGGATCAAAGACCGGTGCGTCTGAGGTGACGGGATCACCCCAGCGGATAAGGATGTCTGCCGTGTGGTCTGCGGCGACGTGATGGGTTTCATCGACACCATGCTCAATTTCAGCAAAGTCAAATGATGGAAGCTGCTTGCTGCAGGCCGCAAGGGAGACGGGAAGTGCGAGTCCTGTCGCAACAACAGTGAGCGTGCTCGTGGAGCTTTTGAGAAAGCCTCGTCTGTTCAGGCGCGTGTCCCAGATGGCGCTCAGGGATTTGCCCATGGGGCGATCGACTGGAATGTCTTCCGTTTCATCGTAGGATTTGTCGGTCATGAGGCTCTCACAGGTTTTTTAAGAGCTTACAACGCTTCTGATGAAGGGGCTATGACATAGGTGATCCCAGATTTCCGCTGCCGAGACATTGGCCAGCGTCCATGCGATAGTACCGCTTATTACCTGATGAAGAAGAGAGACCTACATGCCGATTTATGCCTTGGGTGAAACCCAACCGACGCTGCCTGCAGAAGGAGACTATTGGGTGGCGCCTGATGCCCAGGTGATGGGCAATGTGACCCTTCAGAAGAATGCCAGTGTCTGGTTCGGCGCGGTTCTCCGCGGTGATAACGAGATGATCACGATAGGCGAAAATTCAAATGTGCAGGACGGCTCCGTTCTTCACACGGACCCGGGGTCACCGCTGACGCTGGGGAAAAATGTCACGATTGGCCATAAGGTCATGCTGCACGGATGTAGTGTTGGGGACAATTCCTTGATCGGCATTGGAAGTATTATTCTCAACAACACGAAAATCGGGAAAAATTGCTTGATAGGGGCAAACACTCTGATTGCCGAGGGCAAGGACATTCCTGACAATTCTATGGTTCTAGGCGCGCCCGGGAAAGTGGTACGACAGCTGACGGATGAACAGGCCGCCGGCCTCGAATTCTCCGCTGCTCACTATGTTGAGAATTGGCAGCGCTATGCGCGAGACCTAAAGCGGATTGATTGAGGGAATTCGAAGCAACGCATTTGATGATTTGAGCGAGGAACAGAATGAGCGAAGTACACAATTTGGACCAAGGGTCAGAGGAGGTTCTCTATGAGGTCTCCGATCACATCGCGACGATCACGCTCAACGCACCGGAGCGGATGAACACCATTTCGCCGACCATGTTGCGGTCTATGGCGGAGAGGTTCGTTCAGGCGGATGAAGACCCTGATGTTCGTGTGATGGTGTTGACGGGCAACGGACGGGCTTTCTGTGCCGGGCTGGATGTGAAGGCGCAAGCCGGCGGTACGGGCATGCTCAAAGAAAATCGTGGGTTCAAAAATCTGGACCTGCGCAACGCGCCGCCGACCACATTGCAGGCCATGGACACGCCGACAATTTGTGCGGTCAATGGGGGAGCTGCGGGTTATGGCCTTGATACGGCGCTCGGCTGTGACATTCGAATTATGGCTGACACGGCGAAGCTCGCGGCGGCGTTTACAAAACGCGGAATTGTGCCGGAGTCCGGTGGGACCTGGATCCTGCCTAGATTGTTAGGTTGGTCGAAGGCATCTGAGCTCATCTTCACCGGCCGGACGCTAACGGCGAATGAGGCGGTTGAATGGGGTCTCGCCTCCGAAGTGGTTCCCGGCGATCAACTGATGGGGCGGGCGAGAGCTCTCGCGTTGGAAATTGCAGCTAATGCCCCCCTAGCGGTTCAATCTGCCAAGCGGATGATGCGTATGGGGCTGAATGAGCCTTTTGGAGAGCATGTGAACCATGTCTATCTGCAGTTGCTGCCACTGTTGCGCACTGAGGATGTCAAAGAGGGCATGGCGGCGTTCGTTGAGAAGCGGGACCCTGACTTTAAAGGCCGGTAAAGACGCTTCCATGTAGAGTATCTGTATGTGTAAGCCCGGATCGATGGGAGCTTGGGCCTTGTGTTAAAGATTGTCAGGTGGTGCATCCTCACGATTTCCCTCATTGGGGCATCGCCAGCAATTGCGGCTGGGTTTGCTGGCCAGTTTGAGGGGATTGGTACCGCGGGCGGCATGACTCTCACGCTGCAGGAATCCAACGATCGCGTTGTTGGACGCTTTCATTCCGGTCGGGGTGAGGCTTTCTCTCTAAATGGACGTCGAACAGGTGATGCAGCTCAGGGCTCCGTCGAGCGTTCCGGTCAGAGTTTCTTCTTTCATCTAGAAGAGCGTCCGTTGGGGGTTCAATTTTTGCTGATCCCTAAAACACCTGAGCAAGAGCCTGACATCGCAGGCGCCACAGACTATTCGTTCGTTCAAAAAGGGCTTCAACTTCCAAAGCCATCCGTTTACCGCGCAGCACCACCTCGCGGAATTGACGTCGATATCATTCAGTTTATTGACGCGTTTCGCGATTGGGACCCGGCTGATATGGCGCGGATTTATGTTTCGCTTGAGAGCCGGTACCGCGAGCTGATCCAGCTTTTTGATCATGCTGCTGCTGAAGTGTTGTGGCGTGTGTGTACAACAAGGCCGCCCAATGGTGTCTTTGCTGCCGGGGATCTTGATCAGATGCTGGAGCGGCAGCGTACAGATTGTAGGGCTTATTTGAGCTCGATCACGTCAGTCCGCGATGCGGGGTTGCTGAATGAGTTCTTGAGGAAATCGAACTTTCAACTGGAACTTATTCGCGAAACAGTGAAGTGCGACAGGGGACTTTCGCCAGAAACCAAATGCGCGGATGTGAGTGCAATGAGTGGGCCACTGATGCTGCGTTGGCGGCGGGCAGACGACATTATGCGGGAACTGGTTGGCGATGAACCGCTCGAGGTCGCGCAGGGGGCGCCGGCGCCGATTTCACCGACAGCAATAACCCGGGCCTCGCCTGCTTCTGACGGGGCGGTGAGTGCTGATGGAGAGGTCCGTACGTCAGGTTTGACAAGGCTACCGCGTGTCCGGCCTGGAAGGCAGGACACAGTTGGTTCTGAACCGACACAGGGTTACCTGCCTCGGGCGAGACCATCTCGCAATTAGCTAATTGGGGTTAGACGGGGCGGCGCCAGACGCGACGGATCTTTGCGTCGGTTTCCGGACCAAAATTGTACCAGGCAGTCCGATCCCGCGTGGCATCGGCAATGAAGAGCCCGTCCTGACTTGAGAGGACTTTTGAGAGCTGGTTCAACAACCCTGGCGCTGTCCCCTTGCAGTTCACAACCCACGCATTGTTTGCCACTTTGAGCGCGGCGCCCAGCGACATGATTGATTGTTCAAGTGTCGCGCCGTGACGTGATTTGATGTCGGTAATGATCAGGAAGTTTGATGTGTCGGGACGCTTGCGGCGGTCCACCTGGCCTTTTTTGGGGCCATAAACTGTCCGCCTGTCTTGCGGGTGGGACGGCGTGCTTGCTGTTACTTTTGATTTTTCCTCATCGAAAAATCCAGCGAACATGGCGACGTCTTTTGCTTCCGTCCAATCTTCCGTGCCTGTTGGCGCAATCACAGAATGGCCGGCGACGCGGCCTTCAGCGATATATGTCTCCATCGCTTCAAACGTGTAGGGACCATAGACTTCATCCCCATGTTTCAGTGACCAATGCCCGTCCGCAAGAACGCGGTCTTCAGGCACGTCAGCTTGAGCCTCAGGAGCCATGTCATCTATCTGGTCGGCACTGTTTTGCATCGTCAATTGCTCTGATCGCTGGCGCGCCGGTCTGGCAGCAGCGCCTTTTCCAAAAACTGCGGGTCAGTATGAGCTTCCACCCGTTCATACTTTATGAATTTGTGGTTTAGAATTCGTTTCCAGATTGGCGCAATCCCCTGCGTTTTTGGCGGAATGGTTGCGAGAGGGTCTGTCGCAAGGCAAAGTCGCGCCAAATTTGAGCTCAAAAACGACACTCGGAGACGTCTTATGGCTGACTATGAACACTGCACCGTCGAAAAGGATGGACATCTGCTCATTGTGACAATGAACAGACCTAATCGGATGAATGCACTCCATCCGCCTGCGAATTTTGAATTGGCCAAAGCGTTTGATGATTTTGCTGCGGACCCCGACCTTTGGGTTGCGATCATCACCGGTGCTGGTGATCGCGCATTCAGTGCTGGCAATGACCTGAAATGGCAGGCTGAGGGTAACAAACTAGAAGTTCCAGAAACTGGTTTTGCTGGTCTCACCGCGCGCTATGATATGCCCAAGCCTGTCATCGCTGCCGTTAATGGCGTTGCAATGGGTGGTGGTTTTGAGATCGCGTTGGCCGCGGACCTGATTATTGCCTCAGACACTGCAACGTTCGCGTTGCCTGAGCCAAAGGTTGGTCTTGCGGCTCTGGCTGGTGGTCTTCATCGTCTGCCGCGGCAGATCCCTGTGAAACAGGCGATGGGGATGATCCTTACCGGCCGCACAGTTCCAGCAGCAGAGGGACAATCGCTGGGCTTTGTGAACGACGTTGTGCCTGCTGCCGATCTCATGGAGACAGCAAAGAAATGGGCAGCTCAGATTATGGCTTGTTCGCCTATGTCGATCCGGGCTTCGAAGGAATCTGTCTATCAGGGGCTTGATGAAGCTAATCTTGAGAAAGCGGTCACTGGTCACTATCCAGCTGTTGGCGCTCTCTTTAAGAGTGAAGATCTGATCGAAGGGCCGATGGCATTTGCGGAGAAGCGTGCGCCACAGTGGAAAGGGCGCTGAGGCGGTTTTAACCGGTATCGCAAAACGAGTTCCGGCCCTGCCTGGGAAAGCAGGGCCGGTCTCGACAGGATCAGACCGATGGGGGGTCAGTCTGATCGGGGAATTACGAGAACAGTGCCGGTCGCAGCGGTGTTATCGGCTCTGAAATGGGCGCCATGAGATCGTGATCTTCGAGCGCAGCGCTTTTGCCTCCCCGTCCATCACCGGTTCTTACCCAAACATAAGGATGGTGGCGGGATTGTCGCTTCACCCAGGTGTAAGGGGTTTCCTGCCACAGGCGGATATGGCGGGTTTTATTGTCGAGCACATATTCACCGTCCGCTGTGACAACAAGAAGGACTGCGTGACCGGCTCCGCTTCGTTCTTTGACCACTGAGATCAGCAGCGCATCAGCGGGCCAGCCCTGTTCGATGAGCAGCCGGCGTTTCAACAGAACATAATCTTCGCAGTCGCCACCGCTGGCGGCGGGGTAAGCCCACCATTCAGGCGTGTTGTAGAGGTCTGCGTCTTCTACAGGCGTCACGGATTTGTTGACCTGCCTGTTAATCTGCTGGAGCTGGCTCCACCGATTGTCCGTTAGTGCCAGGGATGCTGGTCTTGCGGAGCTTCCAGTACAGTCGTTCGGGTGTCGCTGGCAAAATCCCACGAAGCCAAAGGGGGGCGAGGTTTCAGCCCCGACAGGCATTGAATTTCCGCGAGAGATGAACGTGGGTGCAGTCGAGGGCGCCACATATGGCACATCTGATGAAAACCCGCCGATCGTGGCTGTAGAGCCTGGAACATCTGCCGAGCCCGTCCCACAAGCTGCGAGAAGGAGGGCTCCCGCAAACCCTGCAGTGATACGCAATAGATACATGTAACCAATCCCAATCTGTCGATTTGTATTGGTCATCATGCAGATGATGTTTTGATATCAAGTCTATTTTACTTGTTGTTATTTATTTTCATTTGAATAAGTATAGAATAAAATTGCAATACATTTTTAAATACTGGAATTCGATTCAAATTGTAGGCAAGCAGGCATAGTGACCCCCAACCAGATAACTGGCAGGGCTCAGGTCTGTCTTGTTTTGAATTGGAGGGTGGGACTAGCCGTCGATAATGCGCCAGGACCCATCTGGCTGACGGCAGGCCTCTCCGACACCTTTTTCCGGGCGACCGTCAATGTAGATGGTCTGCTCGAACTCTCGGCAGTTCTGACCTCGACCGTCTACATAGGTCTTGGTTGGCGTCACTGTGCCCCAGTGCCCGCTGTCTGGATTGTTCCAGGTTGCGGATCTGCCACTGGGATAGTCTTCCAGCGTTGATTGGGTGGTTGAGTAGACTTCCTGTTGGTCCTGGCAGGTCAGGCGTGTTGCGGCCTGATTGCCGAGAAGGCCACCAGCGAGGACGCCGCCGATGGTTGCGAAGGTGCGTCCGCTGCCGCTGCCGACTTTGGACCCAAGAAAGCCACCAATTGCTGCACCTGCTATGCCACCAATGACACCTTCCGTGCTTGTCGGGTCACAGGTTGCTTTTGCTGGCGTGGAGAGGCCAATGAAGAATGCCACAGCAGTCGCGACCGCTATGGTTCCCCACGTGGCCTTGACGTAAGCGCTCTGTGCGCGGTTCTGTTGCGCGATGGCTTTCGCATTTGATTGGTGCATGACAGCTCCTCTCGATGGGTCATCATCGACTACCTGCAGGAGAATCATACCGTGTGATGGTAAAAGGGGCCAGCCTTATGACGCGCCATCAAAAGTCGAAGAATCGGCGTCCAGGGTCGCGTTGATATGTGCGACTGTGTCTGCATTGACCTTCTTCTTTGAGTTTCCAAATGCCGGTTGTGGGAGGGCACCCAATCGCTCCGCGACGGTGAGGGCCGTTGTTTCAAGCGCATCGCCTGCGACCGCTTCGTCCAGGAAACCAGCTTCTGTTGCGTCGTCTGGCGAAAACAACTGCGCGTGTATTACGGCCTGGGCAAGCAGTCGGGTGGGGACACGGTCCCTCGCAAAATCAATCAGGAACTGAGGAGTGGTCATGCCGATTGAGACCTCATTCAGGCCGATCTTGAAGTCGCCTTTTGTGCCCACTCGATAGTCTGATGCCAGGAGGAGCAATCCGCCAGCTGCAAGCGCGTGGCCTGTGCAGGCGGCAATAATGGGGAGCTTGTAGGTATAGAGCCGCGTCATGAGATGAGCGCCGCTGGAGACAAGCTTATTCACGGCCTCTGGTCCGGAGGACATGACGGAGAGGTCGAAGCCTGCACAAAAGCGCTTCTCGCGCCCCATCAGGACCACCGCATTTGCCTCTGTCTCGGCACGGTCCAACGCGTCTGACAGCGCGCCGATCATATCGTGACCCAGGGCGTTTGCTTTGCCGTCATCCATGTGAAGAACGGCAACACCATTTTTTAGATCATAGTTCAGAATTGACTCAGACATTCCGCGCCTCGCTTGTTTTGATTGCGCGGAAGTCTAAATGGCTGGCTTCAAAAAGGGGAGCGTTCTTTAGCGCAGGTTAGCTTGCGAGTTTGCCCGTCGAGAGAAACTCGACGCCAATGCCTTCGTCTGTATGGCGCACGACACGACCGAGTGTTCTGCCGACGGTCACATGCGTCCCAACCTTGGGGCGGTTGCTCAGCCTGATGTGAGCACCGGTCAGGGAGATGTCGAGGACCCTGCAGGCTACTTCTTCTCCATTGTCGATTGTCAGACGGGCGCCTTCATTCGCTTCTTCGCTCGTTGGCGCGCGTCTTAGCGCACGCCGCGGGAGGGCTGCAATTTCGTCGCCGCCGCGGTGGTTTTTGAGGAGTTCAATCCGCTCAATCAGGCGGGCCCGCTGGTTGGTCTGGAGGTGTGTTTCAATGGCAAATCCGCCGTTAAAGCGGCGCACCAGCTGACCCTCAAACCGCCCAAGCCTATCGAGATAGACTATCACCCGATCGCCAATTTCCCCGTCAGCCTGGCTATGAAGGGCGATGCCGCCTTCTGAAATGTCTTCAACGTCGCAAGGAAATTCACCGCCGGATGGCAGCATGAGACGACCGGCGACCGAGAGACTCGTGCGCTCGTACTGGCGTCTGTTCGTGCCGTTATCACGTGTCTGCACCGAAACGGATTGAGACATGCGTTTCATCCTCCGCAACATACCTGCCGCCGCAGCGCGGCAATTGCTGGTTTCACGCTAGAGAATGCGGGTTAAAGAGGTCTTATCGCATTGAAATACAACCAAGGTGCGGGATTGGAGAATGGCTGGTCAGCGCCTCATTCATCGCGCTATAAACAAAATCGCAAGCGTACAGGGGCGTACGCGGCAAATTTGGGTCAATAAAGGGCGAATTCCATGTCAGATGCGCAGAGTTTGGGGCAACGCATAATTAACCATAATTCGAGAAAGAGCGGTGTATTTTCACTTTTGAGGCCTCTTTTTGTTGGGCTGACCGCTGTGTTTCTGGCGAGCTGTGCATCCCTTGTTGATGATGCCCAAGACATGAGCCCGTCCGGCTCAGCGTTTCAGCAGGCGCTTTACAAGCATTACCTTGATCTTGCGGTTAGCCGCGGGAGCGGATTTGGCGCTGGTGATAGCGCTGATTTTTATGCCGAACGGGCCATTCTGGCTGGAAACGGTGGAGATGTGACACCCTTGCAGCCATCGGGCGAAGGCGCCGCCAAGGAAGACCTGCAAAACGCGCGCGATCGGCTGATGAGTGCATTTTCACGTGGTGCCAAAGAAATCGCGCCGGACATGGCTGCTCGCGCGCAGGCTGCGTACGATTGCTGGGCTCATGAATTATCGCTGGGAGCTCCTGCAGAGCAGCTTTATCAATGCCGTGCCAGATTCCTGACCCAGATGGGGCGTCTTGAAGTGGATCTTGCGCCTGCACCAGAGCCCGTAATTGCGCTTCCCGATGCAGCGGAATTCATCGTCTATTTCGGGTTCGATGAGTGGTTCCTGTCCGCGGAGGCATTGGAAGTTCTCTCTACCTCGATTGATGCTGCCAGAGCAGGGGGTCACAGCAAAATCATCGCTGCGGGCCATACGGATACATCCGGGTCCTCCTTCTACAATGATGAGCTCTCTGTGCGTCGCGCAGAAGTTGTGAAGCTCACCCTCATTGAAATGGGGGCGCTTGCCGACGCTGTTGAGGTGATTGGATATGGTGAAAGCCGCCTTGCTGTGCAGACAGGCGATGGCGTGAGGGAGCCGCTTAACCGACGGACGGTTGTCACGCTCGTTCCTTGACGCAGGGACGCCGGAGCACCGTTTTCAGCCGAAAATTCAAAGTTGACGCTTGCGTCATGATTGAACTCGGTCGATTATGGGTTCAAAGAAAAAGTGAGCCATAATGCGGCGCGCGGCGGTTTCTGCCGAGGGTAAGCGGGATTGGCTGAACGGGAGAAGATCCAGAATGAGCGAATTTGACTACATCATTATTGGCGCCGGCAGTGCTGGATGCGTGCTCGCCAACCGATTGTCCGCAGACCCCAAGAACAAGGTTCTTTTGCTGGAAGCAGGTCCCAAGGACAAGAGCATCATGATCCACATGCCCGCAGGTGTTGGGCAGTTGATCGGCAATAATACCAAGACGAATTGGAACTATGATACGGAGGGGCAGCCCTACCTCAACAATCGCCGTTTGTTCTGGCCACGCGGCAAGGTGCTTGGCGGTTCCTCTTCCATTAACGGCATGATCTATATTCGCGGTCATGCACGTGACTATGATCATTGGCGTCAGCTGGGCCTTGAAGGTTGGGGGTTCGCCGACGTGCTTCCCTATTTCAAGCGTTCAGAAGGTTATGACGTATCCGATGAATTCCACGGTAGCGAAGGTCCGCTTGGCGTTTCTGACGTACAAAATACGAATGTGTTGTTTGATGCGTTTAAGGAAGCTGGCGTTCAGGCTGGACACCCGTCGACAAAGGATTTCAATGGTCCTCAACAGGAAGGTGTTGGTCCTTACCATCTGACAATTAAAAACAATCAGCGGTGTAGTGCCGCGAAAGGGTATCTGACTCCCATTCTGGATCGTCCAAATCTGACGGTTGAGACTGAAGCCCTTACGTCGCGCATACTCTTTGAGGGCAAAAAGGCTGTTGGTGTCGAATACACCCAGAAGGGCAACACAGTACAAGCGCGGGCTGGCAAAGAAGTTGTGCTGAGTGGCGGTGCCATCAACTCACCTCAAACCCTTATGCTGTCAGGCATTGGTAACGGTGAGTATCTGCGGAAGTTTGGGATCGATGTTGTGGCTGACCTTCCGGGTGTCGGTCAAAATATGCAGGACCATTTGGACGCGACGGTGATCGAAGAATGTCTGCAGCCGGTCTCTTTGCACAGTCAGACCAACCCAGCGCGCATGTTGATGACAGGCATGCAATATGTGTTCTTCAAATCAGGTCTTGGGACATCGAATGGCCTTGAAGCTGGTGGCTTCCTCAAAACACGTCCTGAGTTGGAGATGCCAGATGTGCAGATCCACTTCGTTGCCGCAGTGATGCAGGATCATGCGCGCGCTGACCCGTATGGCCATGGATACACAGTTCATGTCTGTCAGTTGCGGCCGGAAAGCCGAGGGTACATCGGTTTGAAATCAACGGACCCTGAAGCACCGGCACTCATTCAACCCAACTATCTGGAATCTTTGAATGACCGCACCGTCATGCGTGATGGCGTGAAGATGGTACGGAATATTCTGAGACAACCTGCGATGGCTCCTTACTCTGGGGATGAAGTGATGCCTGGTGCGCATGTTCAAACGGACGAGCAGATTGATGCCTGGATCCGCGAAAAGGCGGAAACCATTTATCACCCGGTTGGTACGGCAAAAATGGGCAATGACGACATGGCCGTCGTTGATCACCGGTGCCGCGTGCACGGACTTGAGGGGCTCAGGGTTGTGGACGCGTCTGTCATGCCGACGCTCATTGGCGGGAACACAAATGCGCCGACGATCATGATCGCCGAGAAAATCTCAGACGACATGTTAGGAAAAGCACCTCTTCCTGCAGAACATGTCCGCATTGCGGAAGATGATGCCGCCAACGCGGCATAAACTCTTACTCAATTCTTAATGTTGCAGGGCCATGTTGGGGTGAACCGGACATGGCCCTGTGCATTACGGGTATGATTTACGAAAAATAAACAGGCATAGAGCGATAGTAGGATGTCGTATTGGGAAAAGGCCCACCTATGTCAGACTCTGCAGTCGATTATGCTCGGATGAATATCCAGGAGCTTAAGAACGCGCTTCAACTTCACATGAAGTATGTAAAGCGCCAACGTGGTGGCGACCGTCTCAATCTCAGCCACAAAAATGTTGAATCACTTCGCTTCGACAAAATTGACTTGTCGGATGCTGAGCTGGTTGGGCTTCATGCGGCAAATGCGAGTTTTAAAGGTGCGCTCCTCACGCGGGCCAATTTGTTTGGTGCGGACCTAACCGGCGTCGACTTTTCTAATGCTGATTTGACGCGGGCAGACCTCCGTGGCGCCCGTTTTGCCAGGGCAAATCTGGAAGGTGCAGACCTGACGGACAGTGATCTGCGCGAAGGGCAGATTATGCGCCAGTCTGATGAAGGCGAACTTTCCTACATAGATAATGGCAACTCAGACTCGCGGTTTGATGATGCGAACTTGCGACATTCAAACCTTGAGAAGGTTCGAATGGGGCGCGCTATGGGGTCAGGAACAGACCTGTTCCAGGCAAATCTCAAAGGCGCGCGACTGTCAGGGTGTGATTTTACTGGCGCTGATTTGTCTGGAGCTGTTCTCGATGGTGCAGACCTGAGTGATGCCAACCTTGCACGCGCGAATCTCAAAGGCGCAGAAATGATTGGTGTCGTGTTGGACGGCGCCTGTCTGGAAGGTGTTGACCTTACCGCCGCTCGGTTTCGCAAATCCGAAATCATGGCGGCGAAGTCGATTGAGGGCGCGATAATGCCCAGAACGGCTGAAGATTTGGGGATCTCTGTCGATGAGCTGATGGCTGACCACAAAGCCTGGATGATGTCAGGTGGCGCAAAAGGCGAGCAGGCTGTCTTTAAGGGTGTTGATCTTACGGGATTTGCTCATCCGGGTATTGCCTTGTCAGCTGCTGAGTTTAGCGATGCGATCCTGACCCACGCGAATTTTGAGCATAGTTTCTTTTCTATGGCGAATTTTTCCGGAGCCATGTTGGCACAGGTGAATTTTTCCCATGTGGACCTTCGCGGCGCTAAATTCCAATGCGCAAAGATGACGAAAGCATCTTTGGTGTCAGCAGACCTTTCCGCAATGCCGATTGCCGGTGGTGGGGGACGAACCTGGCCGACAAACTTACGCGGCGCCAATTTGGTTGATGCTGACCTCACGCACGCAGATCTAAGCCAGTGTGATTTCACTGGGGCTACTCTTCAGGGGGCGAATCTCACGTCTGTTGATGTGAGCGGCGCGAACTTTGAGGGTGCCGACCTGACGGACGCAACTGTCGAAGGTGTCGACTTCAGCTCATGTGTGCTGACGGATGTCATGGGCATAGATGCGTCTTTGGCTCAAAAGCCAAAAAAGACCGGCGCACCTGCCGCTAAGACCGCGGCAGGCTGAACTCTCTCCGCTATTTTGCCTTATCAATTTGCAGGCTTGCATCGCGCACCAGGCGTAAGTAAGGCCGTTCAGCTGTGTGTGTCTGCCGCCGGGTGCCAAGGCTCGGTATGGCGGCGGGTCGCGGAGGCACTGCCTGAATCACTTTGTGTGCGGCATTTATCACTGGCGGTGCCGCCGGTAGTTCTTCCGGGTCAAGGCGTTGGATCCTGTCGACCCACTGTCTCACCAGCATATGCTCGCCAACCCAAGGAAATTCGTCGACAGCTACAATGGCACCCAATACACGGGTGATGGCACCATTATCCTGCGCCAGAGGCAGGAGAGCCATCTCTAGCGATAGTTGGCGATTGTCCGGTGTCTCTGCAGTGTACTCGACCAGTCCAATTGTGCCTGTGCCTGTGACATCATTCAGAAGCGTAAGTATTTCCTGTTGGCTTTCATCCTGCCAGAGCGCTGCCATATTGTGGCGCCGGAATTCCATCCCGTAGACGTTGCAAAGCCCTGTTCCTGCGAGGCGAAATCTGTACGTCCATCTGTCGTTTCGTTCGAGGATGAACACGTGTGGTAGCACGCGCTTCAAGTCTCGTGGTTCTATTTCACTGCGTTTGGGAGCAGGGCGGCTGCCGCGCAGCTCATTCCAATAGTCAAGTAGCCCCTGTACCGTCTGATGCGTCATTTACACTTCCAGATCTTGGTGCCGGTAGGAGAGAGATGTCATATCTTTGCTCTCCCTGTCCGGAACACTCGACCGCTGGTCCCTTACTAACTGTCTCATACCACCGGCACCAATCCCGTTTTAGAACAGTGGGGACTGGCGCTGGCCTTCTTGGACCACCACTCAGCGAAAAGCATGCCAAAACTTAACGAAGCGCCTGTGACGCAAGAAACTGTGCCTCCAGAATGGGCTGTTTCCCTCTGTTTTTCTGGTATGAGGGTGCGTGGCATCGGTTCCATGATGGTTCAGCGCGTTAACCCTTTCACGCTTGTGCTGGCGGTGAAGTTGCAAAGAAGTACGTGACCCGGGTCCGCAATAGGGACACGATGGTGCTCTCACAAAACGGCATGGCATCTGCATTGATCGGGTCAAGAAACCCAAAAGCTCCAAAAATGGAGCAGTAACAGCTCTCCGGAGTGCCAAAATGACACGACTTTATACATTTCTCTTTCTCGGCCTGTTCGCGTTCGCTGCAGGTGCGATTGTAATGACCCTCACCGCCGACCAGGCACAGGCTTGTGGGTATGAAGACGACTGCGGTGGCGGTTGGGAAGAACCCGAATGGGATGATGGTTGGGACGATGATTGTGGCTGCCATGATGATGACGGCGGTGATGTGAACGTGGATGTTCGGAACAAGGTCAAGCTCGACCTTGATGTTGATGTAGACGTCGAAAACAACAACACGAACAACAACAACAACACGAATAACAATACGAATAACAACAACAACACGAACAATAATAACAACGTCATCATCGTCAATGTCGATGGTGGAGGTGAAGGCGGTGGTGATGTCAATGTCAACGCATCGTCCAACGCGAACGCCGCTGCAGAAGCAATCGCGAATTCTGCAGCAACGAGTGCTGCGACAGCAGCATCACGTGCCGGTGGTCGGTTGAACACCAGCAATTTGCGGAACAATGTGTTTGGCGAAGAACGCCGTGGCGCCGGCGGCACGATCGTTAATGCCGCCCGTGCACCGATCTCCATTGGACCATTGCGCGTAGTTGTTAAGGAAGAGCGGGTCAAGAGCCGCGCTGTTCGTGGTGTATGCCTTGACGCGAAAGGTCTTGAGGAAGCCGCTTACCTTGCGGTGTCGTCTTCTCAGATCGATATTGCGACAGGTAGCGGCGAACTGATGTACTGCCAGATGGGCGACGCGCTTGTTGCGACCATTGGTGAAGTGCCAGATGGTGGCGGACAGCCCGACTATACTCATGGTCAGGTGATCGAGTGCCTGGACGGCCAGTCTCTTCACTACGGGAATGAAGGGCGTCTGGCTTGTGGACCAAGCAGCAATGCCTACTTTGCAGGCTCTGATCGCAGATCACATGTTCGGTATGCTGAGGTGTTCCTCAACCGCAAATCAAGTGGCTATGCATCAGAAACAACTGCCTTCCGCGGTGCGACGACCTTCAACGGCGGCGTTGGCTACTAAATTACCCTTTCGGGGAAGTGGCGGAGAGGGGGACCATCTGGGTCCCCCTTTTTTCTGTTCCGTTAGGGGTGCTCGTTCTGTATGCAGCCGCGCTTGCCAGAACGAGTGTATTTTGTTCCACATGGCGCGTCAGGAGGACGCTGGTACAGGGCGCGAATGGTTCATTGTAATTGTCCATAGTTCCTGCTTGGTCGGTCTTGAAGGGTGCCCAGCACAGGTCCAGGCAGGTCTGTGCAAACAATTCGGGATCCAGATCGCGGCGAATGCTTCCTGTTTTCTGCAATGACTTGATGCATGCTGTGAGGCTGAGTGAGAGCCGCCTCATGACAGCTGCCGTTGCTTCGTGTGCTTCTTGTGAAGAGTCGACTATCGTCAGCGTTTGAACCAGAGTGGGATGTTTAAAGAGCGGTGCTGTCAGGGCCTTGGCGATCTCGTCAACGGACAATGGGGTCTGCTGAAGATCCTTCAGTGTGGCTAGTGTCGCTTGCAGTGTTGAATTGAGGACTTCCTGATAAAGCCCTTGTTTGCTTGTGAAGTAATAGTGGATCAGCGCAACATTCACATCAGCGGCGCGGGCAATACGTCGAAGCGTTGTGCTGGTGTAACCGTCTTTCAGAAAGAGAAGTGTCGAGGCTTTGATGATGTCTTCACGTCGATCAGGCCCGTCTCTTAGAGGTCGCCCACGCTTCCGAGCGTGGCGCTCTTCCAGGCCCACCTCAATGGTCTTTGTAGCAAATCCACCCATGATCAAACGCCCCAAATTCACAAGAATCAAAGGGCCGATCAGCATTCCTCACGCGGATGATAACATGATTTGAGGCGCTCTGGGAGGCTCTTCTTTTTGCTGAAAGCAGCAACCATAGAGCGGCGGTTTCCTGGTCTTGAGATGAATCTCCAGCTGTGTGACCGTTAGACTTTGGAGAAGGTGGTTAACGCCTTGGGGGACGCATGGGAAAGACGCAGTCGTCGGATTATGGATTTGACGACCATGATGGCAAAGCGGGATGGGGGGCCGACTTTCGGCTTACAGACTCGTTTCTTGTCGATTTTATGGATGTCGCCAAAGGCTGGACCTCTTCCTTTGGAGGACCAGATGAACCCAAGATCGACTTGCTGGATGCGGTTCGTTTTCTGCCGTTGGTCTTCTGGTACACGCTTCAAGATGACAAGAGCTGGGTTTGTCGCTTTCTGGGGTCAGAAATTGTTGGCGTTCGCGGCAATGATCCGACAACAGAAACTTTGGACAGGTCAGAGGAAAACCTCGTGGATCAGTATGTAGGTGCTTTCCTTGACCTGGTCGTGAAAGCCGAAGGGCCTGTGTCAACAGACTCGCATTCTGCAGTCGAGGGCAAAGAATATTTACGAACGCAGAGTGTCGGGCTGCCTGTGTTCGCGGATGATGGAACGATCTCAGGTGTCATTGGCGCGCAAGTGTTTTATCGCCCAGAGGGAAAGTGAAGGAGGTTTCTTTGTGGGGTGACAAACATCAATTCAACAGAGATAGACTTTGATGAATTTTAGTTTTCTGTCCTTCAGCATTGGCTCTTACCTGCACACAGTGACACCTCAACCCGGCGAACGCGAGAGGACCCTTGGGCTTTCATGAGGGGGGTGAATGTGGCCAGCCAGGAGGCCCCCAATTTTTGGCATTGCGAAGACGGATGCCGCTGGCGTGGAGGGTCGTATCCCAGACACCTTTCAATTCAGCCAGATCATCTAATGCTGTGAGATCAATGTTTCGGTCTCTGATGCGGGCCGACAAGTCTGAGATGGTTGTGGTTTGCAGAGGTATGATTGCCGACCGGTTGACCCACATTCCAACATCGCCGACATCTTCAAATGCTTCAGTCGGTAGTTCGTATCTGTATACGACACCTGCCTGCAATCGTTTGAGCCAGCGTTTTTCGACAAATGCACGCACGCTTGCTGACGTGTCTCCGAACCATGTTTTCCTATCCTGTGGTGTGGTTGCAGATGTTGGCCACACCAATATGCGGGGACACTCGCGCGGAAACATGTAGAGAAAGTCGTGGCTGTCACTCACGGCCCAGACGAGTGGACCATTGAGCCACTCTTGGCCCTTTGGGCGATCAACTGGCGTGTTGACGGCGCGCGGAAGGAACTCTGTGATGGATGGATTGTCGCTGAAATGGAAAAGCCGCATCGAAACTGTTGGGTGATAATCTCATTGAGGGAGTAACTACAATCTCTATCACTCGACTTCTAGCATAGCTTCAATGTTATGGCCGTCCGGGTCATGTACAAAACATGCATAATAGCGATCACCGTATTGTGGCCTCAAGCCTGGTCCGCCGTTGTCCTTGCCACCTGCATGCAGTGAGGCCTTGTGGAACTCATCGACGTAGTTCTTGCTCACCACTCGAAAAGCGACATGGGAACTCGTAACAGGCTGTTCATCGGCTCGAGCCGCGCGAATTTCGAACAAAGCATTGTTGTCTAGTTGAAATGCCCAGAACTTGTTCTTTTCTCCGAAAGAGACCTCATATCCTAGGGGCTGGAATGCAAGTTCGTAAAACGCCTTACTCTTTTCAACATCCTTTGTCGCAATGGTGATGTGATCAATCATCTTCTAGCACCGAGTTAAAATCTGACTGATTGTAGTCACATTGGGAGCGGCTGGGAAAGGCAGCGTATGGCACAAAACGGGTTGTGCACGAGGCTTAGTGACGTCTTCTTTTTGCTCGAGTTTAAAGTAGAGGAAAATTCTCAAAAAAGAGGGAGAGCCGAAGCTCTCCCTAAGTTGCTCTCAACGAACTTGGTGTTGGAAGGGCAGGCGCGCCGCCTCATCCACCGGTCGTTTGGGAAGTGTTTCCCTTGGGCCGGCTCTTGAAATTAGTCTTCGTGTCTTGCTGTAGGTCACTCTCCCGGATGGGGGAGTGTTTAGTACTGGCTGCTGCGCAGGCGGTCTGAGAAGATTGGCTCAGAATAGTAGCCATACGGGTCGTTCATGATCGGTGCAGCTACTGTCGTGCGGGCTGCTACCGTCTGTGGTTGAACCGGTGCCGTGCGGGCTGCAGGTGCTGCTGGAGCATAAGCCTGCGGCGCTGGTGCTGTGACCTCGGCCTGCTGCACACCATAGTTCTGCGGCGCAGAGCGATAGTGAATTTCGCCGAGCGGATCACCATCCGAACCGAAGTTCGTGCAGTTAGCTGGGTTTGTGCCATAGAGCGGCACAATCATTTCCAGGATGGCGCGTTCGATAACAGAACGAACACCAAGCTGCAGTGGCTCATTGGCACGCTCACCGGCACCAATCTCAAACGTGTTGCCGTTCAGGAAGTCGAACACACCCGCAACAATCTCGCGACCGATGATCTGCTTCTGGTAGGAAACAACATGCACAACTTCCAAAGAGCGGCTGTCGACAAGACGAAGGTCAAGACCAACGTTCATGACAAAGAGACGGCCGCTGACGGTTGCTGACAGACCTGTTGGGTCAAGATCAGAGAACGCGCTGTCCAGACCGCCATTGCGGATGTCGAAGTTCAGCTCGGTGATGCCGCCAACCATGTAATAGTCGGAGCCGCGAATTGAACCGGCATGGATCTGACGATACTCGCCCGGGTTTGCATCTGAGATCAGGCGATCATTGGCATATTTCAGCTCAAGTTCTGCGACTGATGTGTCAAAACGCTCCACTAGCATGACGCCAGCCTTTGAGAGGCCTGAGATCGCCATAAGCGATGCGC
>Ga0189287_100073_pt1 | contig 110541 bp, 104 predicted proteins | sample UW86minimetaG_FD_130319 | JGI IMG/M metagenome (GOLD analysis project Ga0189287, IMG submission 130319) | Marine microbial communities from the Costa Rica Dome - UW86 mini metaG | ecosystem: Environmental > Aquatic > Marine > Oceanic > Photic zone | place: Costa Rica: the Eastern Pacific...
ATATGTGTAAATGACAAGGAGCAGTTCCCAATACTCGACATCGTGGGCGAATTTGTAGAGAAAGGTCGTGCGCTGCCTGCTTGCCAGGCGCTGCAACTCGCGTTTCGCCATCAATTTCGTGAAACATTTTCCCATAGCCATTTATCTGAAATTCCTCTGCCTCTGGAAAACTCGGCTGCAATAGGAGCTATTTGAGACGCAGCTGCCTCGATCCAAGTCGTGCTTGCGGCTACGCTATCGGATTTCTGGCGTCACCGAAAAAGAGCTTCGATCACGTCCACAAACAACGAGATATTCAATGTTGCCGACGGAATTTCGTCACCCTCCTCGAAGACAAACTCATAGGTGATGCATAACGGGCACCAACCTGGAAACGAGTGTTGAGTGCCAAGTAAAATCCCGGCAGCGCAGAACTGCAACGCGGTTGAAACGCCCAAATCCATATCGACCCGAAGGCCCAATAATATTGCGCATTGCGTGAGACTCGGCGATCGCGCGCGGTGCCGCCTTGGGCGGCTGCTTCGCGAGCCCAACTTGTCGGCGATATTCTTGGGGCGTGGTTTGTGTTGTTGGCACCGACAGGCACCTCAAAAATGCGCGCAGCGCCACGGTGATATCCGCTCTTACGTGTTTCTATGGTCGGAAAGTCTGGCTTCCAACAACTCTCGTTATGAAGGAGGTAGCCTCGGGGGCAGGTCAGTTGCGAGGGACACCCGATGGATCTGGTAGGCCCGGAGGGTTTTGATCTCTCTCATGTATCAATAAAACAATGACTTAAGTGATGTTTTGTAACCATGTGACGGGCGGCTAAACGGACAATTTTTGTAACCTTGAATAGGCTCCGCGAAGGTGCACCGAGAATGTCCCTTCCGTGAGCTCCCATCAGGCCGCCGCTATAGAGCGTCCGCTGCAATTCGGTGAACATGTTCCCGACGGAAACGCCGATATTGGCGCGCGCGACCGGGTTCGTGACGTCTAAGCCTTCCCGGAGCGCGGGACGCGCGTTTTTGCGGGGCTGCGACGCTGATCCCGCAACGGGCAGATGTGGTCAGATCGGCTCGATCCGTTGAAGAAAGACCGCGATCTGGGTGCGGTTCACGGCGTTCAACTTGTCCTTGAGGGTGCTCACGTAGTGCTTCACGGTGCGTTCGCTGATGCCAAGCTCATTGGCGATCAGGGGGTTGGACAGCCCTGACTTGATGCCATTGGCGACTTGCTGTTCGCGCACCGACAGGCCCAGTTCCGATTTGCTGAGCTCGCGTTCCCGGTGCTGTCTGCGGATGGACAGAAGTTTCGTCGTCAGGGACTGTCCGATGAAGCCACGCCCCCGCAAGATCCGGGTCAGTGCCTCGTCCAGTTCGGAGGGGTCGATCTCGGCCGTCAGAAGGCCTGCGCATCCGGCATCGGCCAGGGCGATCGCCATGTCCATATCGTTGAGGTCGCACAAGGCGAGCACATGGTGGTTCTCGATCAGGCGGATCAGTTTGCGCGAGAGCCTGATGGTCTGCCGTGTCCGCGAGGGCCCGCTGAGATCGACGATGTTGAGGGTGTCGCGCTGTTCGCCAAGTGCCGCATCCGCATCCTCGACACTCTTGAATTCATGGCGGATGTCGTATTTTCCCAAGGCCCCCAGCATCGCGCCGATCCCGAGCCTTACGACGGAGTTCGAAGAAATCACATTAACTTGTCGTCTCATTGTTCTACTTTCGGATTCGCTTGGTTCACCTCGTCACGGCAGAGGAACGATCCTGCCGGCGGGGCCCGTGATCCGAGATTGGTCATGCTTGAAACGATTCTCATATACTGCCCAGATGGTATGCCACCGAGGCCGGATCTACCCGGGCGGCACGGCCAGGGCGCAGCGCGACAGACCGGAGCGACCGGGGGTTCGGGAGGGACATTCCAGCACGATGCGTGCGACCCGGAGGGCAGGGATCCCGGATATGGATAGAATTCAGCATCGAACGATCATTATTCACCCGTTCGGATGGTTCACCTTACCACGTGACATACCATGAAACTGGTATGACCCGTCGCGGAGTATGGTAACCCGGCTGTCTTTGGGCAAAGTTGGCGAGCGATAAAACCAACTTGGTACACACGGGTTTTGCATGATTTCCATACTCATTCTGGAAGACAATGCCACGCTGGCGATCCGCCTCAGGGACATCCTGATGCAATGGGAATTCGTGGCGCATGTCGGCATTTGCACTTCGATTGCGGATGCGAACGGTTTGATCGATCAAAATAACTGGGACGTGTTCCTGTGTGACCTTGGCCTGCCCGATGGCGACGGCAAGGAGAGCATCAGGAAATACACCGACGCCAATCCCGATGGCATCAGCATCGTCATTTCATCGAAGTCCGATGACGTCAGCATCATGTCGGCCATTCAGTCCGGCGCGGTCGGCTATATCTACAAGGACGATCACTCGATCCAGATCGTGGATGCGGTCAAGCTTGCGCTGAACGGCCAGTCGCCGATATCGCCGTCGATTGCCTATTCGGTCGTCCATATGCTGGCGAATGCCGAACGATCGCCCGCCCCGAGGGCTGTCGAACAGCGCAGCACCGATATCCTGACGCAGCGCGAGGTCGAGGTTCTTTCGGCGATTTCCAAGGGCCTGACATATGTCGAGACATCCGAGGTGTTGGGGATCTCGAAGAATACCGTGCCGGTCCACATCCGGAACATTTACCGCAAGCTGCAGGCGAACAACCGGTCCGAGGCTGTCTTCGAGGCGCAGAACCTTGGTATCGAGCTATGAGCACGGGGCAATTCAAGCGCGCGATAACCGTCCTGGCGCTTCCTGCCGCGGTCGTCATATCCATGCTGGCTCAATATATTCTCAACCACCCATTGGACTACAGGGTCGCCATCGAGCAGATGGTCGATGCCTCGGGCGAAACCATAGAGCTGCCGCTGAAGAAATTTCCGCTGCCGGCTGATCCGTCACCGACAGTGCTGCGTGCCGAGGTGCCCCCGCTGGCCGAGAAGGACCTGGCGCTTTTCGTCCCCGGCCTGATCGGAAAGGTCAAGCTGTGGATCGGCGACGAGCTGATGTTCGACAATTTCCATGCGATCGACACGGGCGATATCAATTCGCTGGAGTTCATCTATCTCGATTGGCCGGAAACCACCGGTGATGCCGCAACCGAGCTGAAGGTCGAGATCGATGGGCCGGACAGCAAATCGAGCTTCTTCGCGACCGTTTACATCGGTGATCGCGAAACGATTCATCGCAGGGCGTTGATCCTGGATTTCATGCGCGTCCATGTCCCCGAGGCCAGTTTCGGCGTCTGCGCAACGCTGCTGTTTTTCCTGGTCTACCTGTTGTCCATCGGTGCCCTGGGCGCGGAAGCGATCATGCCGCTGACCATGATCCTTATCTTGATACCGTTTCTCGCGATCCGCTGCTATTCCTACGAGCTGACCTTTCTGAGCGACATCTTTCCATATATTTTTCCGCTCTCGCTGGCTGCCATCGTTCCCAGTTTCGCGATGATGTTCGGAATTCAAAAATCGGATTGGGTCAGTGCGACACAGAAGTTTTTAGTGGTGAATCTTGTGGTTGTGGGGCTGGCTTACCTGTACGCCCTGATGCCTGGCATCACCATCCATGCGGTGAACCTCAATTTTGTCGCCCCGACGCTTTTTCTTGGCACCTTGCTGATTTTCCTGTCCTCCTGGCTGATGTTCATACGCCGCAGGCAATGGTCCTTTTTCCTGCAGGCCTTTTCCTTCGGTAGCCTTGCCTTTTCGGTCTTGTATGACCTGCTTATCTGGTCAGGCTGGATGAACACCGTTCCCTTGTCCGGTTTCGCGCTGAATTACATCGCCTTTTCACAGGTGTTGATCCTGGCGCATCATCACGGAACCTATGTCTTGCGCGTGCAGAACAACGAGCTTTCGAACCTGCGGCTTCTGGCCGACCAGCGAAAGGAGATCGAAGCCTCGTTCCAGAAATCCATGGAAAATGAGCGCAGGGCCATCCAGGCCGAGGAAAAGGAGCAGTTGGCCGCGAACCTGCATGATGGCGTGCTGTCCTATCTTACCTATGTCTCGGCCTTGTCCAAGCAATCCGATCCCGGGCTTATGCCGCAGATCGGATCTCTGGTGAACCTGGCGATGATCGAAATGCGCACGGTCGTTCGCTTCGTGGCGGATCGCCGCACATCGTCGGATATTTCGGTGTTGGCGTTCCTGGCGGTGTTCAGGGATGAAACACAAAAAGCCCTGTCGGTCGTCGATATTGAAATCCGCTGGCAGCTTTTGGCACTGTCGCGCATCGTGGCCACGAGTTTCGACGCCAACCTGTCCTTGATGCGCATCCTGCAAGAGGCGGTGCATAACGCGACCTACAGGGCGCAGGCCAAGAATATCTCGGTCACCGCCGTTCTGGACGACAATGATTGGCTTACGCTGGAGATCTTCAATTCCGGTGGGGCCCCCTTTTGCAGCACGACACCCAAGGGGCATGGCATTCACAATATGGAGCAACGGGCCCTCAAGCTTGATGGAACCTTTGAAATCGAGCCAAGGCCGGGTGGGGCGCTTGCGCGGGTGCGGCTGCCCCTTGGCACCCATTTCGTGCGCAGCGGTGAATGGATAGGGCGCTGACATGGGCGAGCCGCTCAGCTTTCCTTGAAGGCGTGTTGCATGCTGTCCGTCAGGGGGCGCATCAGGTAGCTGGCGAATGTTCGCACACCTGTCTTGATATAGAGTTCGACGGGCATACCGGGCGTGAGAATGCGGGCCAGCGCAGGATCTATGCTGCTTCGGTCAAGACTGACGCGGGCGATGTAGCTGTCCTGGCGGTCGGCGAAGTCTTCGCCTTTCAGGGTGTCCGCGGACACATAGATCACCTCGCCCGTGATCATCGGCGTCACGCGCTGATTGAGCGCGGTCAGCCGGACCAGGGCGTTCTGGCCCTTGTGGACACTGTCGATATCCTGTGGCCGCACACGGGCTTCGATGATCAGCTCGTTGCCGATGGGGACCAGCTCCATGATCTTGGCTCCGGGCCGGATGACGCCGCCGGGGGAGTTGACCTCGAGCTTGACGACCACGCCTGTGGAGGGCGCGCGGATGTCGAGCCGTTCTATATCGCGTTCCGCACGGGCGATCAGTTCTTCGATGTCACGCAATTCCGCGAGTGTCTTGTCCAACTCGGTGATCGCGCGCTCGATCGTGGCCTGATGTGCATTGGTCACCATCTGCTCGCCGCGCAGGATGCGTTCCATTCCATCCAGGATGGCCGCGCGCAGCCGGGCGGTTTCCCCCTGAAGCTGGGCTTCTGCGCGTTTGACGGACAGGAAATCCTGGCGCTTGGTCAATCCCTTCTGGACCAGGGTTTCCCTTGCCTCGCGGTCTTCGACAATGAGCATCAACTGGTTTTCCGCCGCGCTCAACTGTTGTCTTTGCCCGGCGACATGCTCGCGATAGGCCGCGACCCCCTGTTGCAGGATCTGACGTTCGCTTTTTTGTGCATTGCCGCGTGCGACGAACAACGCGGCCTGAACCTCGAGCGCATCGGCATGGGCCGGGTTGACGGCAGCCGCAGTCTTGAGCTCTTCGGGCCATTCGATCTTGTCCAGCTGCGCGATTTCCGACTGTAGCCGCACCTGTGCCGCGTGCAGCCGGAAACGGCGCAGTTCGAGCCTTTGCAATTCGGCGCGCGCCTCTGCGTCGTCCAGGCGCAGCAGCAATTGACCTTGCTGCACGGTGTCGCCTTCCTCGACCAGGAGCTGGTCGATCACGCCCCCGTCAAGGTGTTGCACCATCTGGTTGCGGCCCGTCACCGTAAAGTTGCCAGGGGCTACTGTGGCGCTGTCGAGCCTGGCGGTTGTCGACCAGACAAGAAACGCCCCGAGCGTCGCCAGCGTGACGACAAGCCCGATCCTGACATATCGTTGTGTGTTCACGGGAATATCCCCGCTCCAGGTATCCTCAGCCATCGCTATCCGTTTCCTTGCCGCCTTTGACCACGACGGGGCTGCGCGCAGGGGCAACGCCCAAAATGGCCTTTGCACCATTTTCCCCGTAGACGGCCGTCACGACATCGTCGCGCCGGCCGAACATCTTCATCTTGCCGTCTTCCAGGACCAGCACCTTGTCCATCTGGCGCAAGAGCGCCTGTCTTTGGGTGATGGTGACGGTGGTGATTTTCGCCTTGCGGGCCTTTTCGATCGCTTCGGCAAGTGCTGCATCGCCCTCGCTGTCGAGGTTGGCGTTGGGTTCATCCAGCACCACGAAACAGGGGTTGCCGAAGAACGCGCGGGCCAGTGCGATGCGTTGCTTCTGCCCGCCGGACAGCGGCGCCCCGTCCGGGCCGAGCATCGTCTCATAGCCCTGGGGCAGTTTCGCGATCACGTCATGCACGCCGGCGAATTCGGCGGCGGCATGAATGTCGGCATCGGATGCATCCATGCGAAGGCGCGCGATATTTGCCTTCACCGAGACACCGAAAAGCTGCACTTCTTGCGGCAGGTATCCAACCATCTCGCCGAATTGCGCGGGATCCCAGTGACGCAGTTCGGTGCCGGACAGGCGGGTTTCGCCTGCAGCCGGGGCGATTGCGCCGATCAACAGGCGCGCCAGGGTGGATTTGCCGGCACCGGACGCGCCTATGACGCCCAGGGCCTCACCCGGCTCAAGCGCGAAGCTGATGCCATTGAGCAGGACCGTTTTCGTGGGAGGGGGCGCATAGAGGATGCGATTGACCGTCAGGCGGCCCTCTGGCAGGGGCAGGCGCAGCAGGGTTATGTTGAGGGGCGAGGCACGCAAGAGCCGCACTATCCTGCCATATGCAGAGGTCGCCTGGAGATAGGTGCGCCAACCTTCGATGGCACCGTCGAGGGGCGCAAGCGCGCGTCCCGCGATCATCGAGGCGGCGATCATCATGCCGCCGGTGATTTCACCTTCGAGCGCCAAAAGGCCGCCCCAACCCAGAAGCGCAATCTGAACCGCCATACGCAGGAACTTGGAAATCCCGGTGATGATGACGTTGCTGTCCTGACCGCTGACGAGGCGGGAGAGGGCGGTGGCGGTCTCGCGCCCCCAAAGCTGGGTCGCTTCCGGGGTCATGCCCATCGCACCCACCGCTTGCGCGTTGCGCCCGATGGAATCGAGGTGCAGGGCCGCCCGGCTGCCGGCCTTGTGGGCTTCGGCGAAATGCAGACGGGTCGCACGTTGGTTCAACATGGCCAGAAAGACCGTGATGATCGCAAAGCCTGTTATGATCCAGCCAAGATCCGGGTGGATCAGAAAGACCGCCATGAAAAACAAGGGGGTGATCGGCGCATCCAGCAAGGTCAGCAGGATCGGAGAGGTCAGGAAGTTGCGCAGCTGCGCCAGGTCGCCGATTGCCTGGAACTCTTGTGGCGCGCCAAGGTTCGCCGCTCGGGTCGCTGCCGTCAGGACCGGCGCGGCGAGGGTGGTTTCGAGCCGGGTCGCAACGCGCATGACGAACAATCGTCGCAGCACATCGAGGACGGCATGCAACCCGAGGGCACCGATGACCAATATTGTCAGCATGATCAGGGTGTCGATGCTGCGGCTGGTCAGGACACGGTCGGAAATCTGGAAGAGATAGATCGGCGTGGCCAGGGCAAGGATGTTCAAGACAAGGGAAAACCCGATCAAGGCCATCAATCCGTATCGGATATTGGTGGTTGCCTCGGCCAAGGCTGCGCGCAGATTGGGGGCGGCCATCGCGCTGCGGCGCAGGGCCGGATCCGTGGACCCGGCCGGGGCGTTGCCGGGCGTCGGATGCGCGGGCTCGGCTGGGTCGATGGCGTCTTCGGCGTCGTGCATATCATCGCTGCTGTCGGTCATGGTCATGCTCCGAATTGAGGGGCGTCGAAGACGATCGACTCCATGACCGAGACGGATGGCAGGTCCATCGCCGCGCCGATGGAATGCCCGCCCCCGAACCCGTCATTGGAGGCAAAGAGCGCCGGGTCACCGAGCAGGTTGGCGTCCAGAAGGAGCGTATCCTCGTAAAGCTGCCCCGCGACAAAGCTGCTGCGGGCCCCGGCGGTGGCATCGACCAGCACCGCGCGATTGGACAGGCTGTTTTCTGCCGAAGGGGCCGGTTCGAAGGACATGGCCTGCGGATCGCCGGGCGCGGTGGTGTTTGCCTTGCTGAGGAAAAGGTCGCTGTCGGCAAGGATGTTCGTCTGACGAATGGTTTTGACGTCATGGAAATCGCCACGCACCAGCAGCACTTCCAGCATGCCGTCGCCATCGGCATCCCAGGTGCTCAGGTCGGCATCCGACGCGGGCTTGTCGGCGACGAGGTCCAGAAGGCGCATGGCCAGATCATCGGGCAATGCGGCCAGTGTTTCGGCAGATCCCGGAAGAGCGAGCACGGCTTCGTTCGCCATGTTGGTGATCGAGGGCCGAGGCGCCGCGTCGCCCGAGGCGGCGTCACCCGACAAGGTTGTGGTCACGTCACGATCATCGGCAAGATTGATCTGCACGATCTCGCGCTGTGCGATGTAGTTGCCTTGGACAATGACGATCTCGGCATCGTAATCCTCGGCGATATAGCGCAGGTCATTGGCGGCAAGATTGTCCCCCGATGCCACGCGGACATGGTCGCTGGAAAAGCTCCATGCGATCACGTCGCGATCATCCATCACCTGGGTCTGGGTGATCTGGACGATGTCGTAGAAATCTCCGTCGACAACCGACAGGGACAGGCAAACATCCTTGGCCGGTTCCGGAAAGATCAACCGGGGCTGTTGCAGGGTGATCTGCTGCAGGTGATTTTCGCTTTGGCCAAGCTGGTCGGCCGCCGTGCTCAGCCCGTTCAGCTGCATGAGCCGCGTGGTGATATGGGCGTCGCCCATGACGGCCATCAGCCCGATTTCCATGCCGCTTTGCCCGATCAGTGCCGTGTTGGACATGATATTGCCCGCGCTTTGAACGATCGGCTCGGCGCTGGTGAGATCCGATTGCGCAAATGGCCGCGCCTGGCCGATCGAGAGCCTTTCGCCATCCTGAGGGGCCGCCAAGGTTTCGCGGGTGAGGGATAGCAGATGGTCCAGCCCGTCGAGCCCCGGCGACATGTCGTGCCTGGCATCCGGGCCGATGGCGTCACGGTCATCCAGCAGGTTTGACTGATCCACGATCACCAGGCGCTGATCGTTATGCGCATGCTGCACGACGCGGCCCTCTCGTGGTTCGGGAAGCGTTTGCGCGGCACGGCCTGCCAGGGTGCCCGGGGCGATGGGCAACCAGATGGCGCTTGTGGTGCCGCCGCCATCAACAGGCGCCACTGAGGGCGTGAGATCCGTGTTGACCTGCACATTGGCGAAGGTGGTTGCCGGGCGGATAAGGTCCGGGTCGTTGATGTCGCACAGGCGGATTTCGGTTGGGGGAATGTCCGGCACGGCGCCACTGTCGATCAGTTCGAGATCGCTGGCGTGGCTTTGATCGTCAAGCCGCAGCTGAAAGAGTTCGGGCATATGATTGGGCGCACCGGGACGTATGGTGAGGCGATAGATATCGTCCTCGACATGGATCGTCAGCAGTCCGGCGGCGCGGCGCACAAATCGTTCGACAGGATCGTAAAACATGCCTTTACACCGATTGAATCAGGGACCCCAATGGAAGACCTGCGCAACGCAAGCTGCGCAGGCCAAGGTTTTGGCGAGGTATCAGCCGATGATGTCGTCGGCGGACTGAACGAAGCTCGAGTCGCCGCCGGTGATCGACATATCCATCGAGTTCAGCATCACGTTGCCGCCCGATGCGATCGTTTGCGTGATGCCTTGGGCATCTGCCACGGCGCTTGCATCGGCGGTGTTCGCCACATCGATCGACACGTTGCCGATGATATCCGCCAGCATCGTGCCTGCGCCACCATCGGTCGCGTCGTCGGCGAAGGCTTCGCCAGCGGTGGCTTCGACGGTCTGCTCGAAGCTGCCGGCGAGATTGAGCGAGATGTCATTGATGCTGTCGCTGTCAACCAGGCTGTTGGCCTGATCGAGATCGAAGGCCATGTCGTTGCCGGCCCCCGTGAGCGTGCCGTAATCGACCGTCAGGTCATCGAGCAGGATGTCGGAGTTTTCTTCCGCCTCGACCAGGTCGGCTGCGGCGACTTCGGTCACGTCGACCTTGGCCTCGTTCTCGATCTCGATCTTGTTGGTCTCGGTGATCTGCGTGTTGTTCGACCCGATGACATTGTCGGACAGGATGTCGTTGTTCGATCCGATCAGGTTGTCGGATCCGAAATCCTTGTCCACGCCGATATCGTTGCCGCTGGCGCTTGTGTTGTCGGACAGGACCTCGTTGCCGGACAGGATGTCATTGCCCGAGGCGACCGTGTTGTCGGCACCGACGACGTTGTCGGATGCCAAAGTGTTGCCCGAAGAGACGGTGTTGTTGCTGTCTTCGACATTGCCCGACTGAATGTCGTTCCCTTCATTCTGGCCGGAAACCGACATGGTTTCGGACAGGTCGACGGACTCGTTCTGGCCGACCGCGGCGACGGTGGCCTCGTTCAAGGCGGTGTTCGATCCGCTGCGCAGCTCCTGCAGGGCGCCTTCGGCCATGGCAGCGGCGGCGGCCGATGCGCCGATGGCAACCGACAGGTCCACATCGCCGGTGATACCGGTCAGCGACTGGCCATCATCCATGCCGTCGCCGACACTTGCCTTTTCCGCCTGCGCGGTCACGGTCTGTTCGAAGACTTGGCCGATACCGGGCTGATCGTCTTGTCTGGACGACCAGCTGTCGCGTTCGTCGTCATCGTCGCGGTCGCGCTTCTGCTCTGCGTCGGCCTGCTGGGACGCCGGGCCAAGGTTCAGCGTGATATCCTCGATCTGGTCCGTGTCGTCGAGATCGTTGGTGTTTTCGGCCACGCTGCGCGCGTCGTTTCCATCCCCCATCAGGCTGTTCATCGAGATCGCGAAATCATCCGCGGTCACGGAAGAGCTTTCCTCGGCCTCGATCACTTCGCGCGCCGCAGTCGAGTTCATTTCGATTTCGGACCCGTCTGCGATGTCCTGGATGTTTTCAAGCTTGCTGGCCGCGTTGCCCGACATGATTTCGTTGCCGGAGCCGACCCGATTGCCGGACAGGATCTCGTTGGCTGTCAGCATGTCGGTCGTGTAGCTGATGGTATTGCCCGAACCGCTGGTATTGCCCGAGCCCAGGGCGTTCTGGGATGCGGCGCTGTTGCCGGAGGCGATGGTGTTGCCGATATTCGCGGCATTGCCGGTGAAGGCGGTGTTGTCGGACCCGTTCACGTTACCGGACCCTTCGGTGTTGAAAGACGAAAGGTCATTGTTGCTGCCGAACGCGTTCTGAAGATCGGCATCGCTGAGCGAGAAAAGATCATTGCTCGATGCCAGGTTTTCATTGGCATTCTGCGCAAGGCTGGACATGGCCGAGCTTTGGTCGGACTGATGAGCGTTCTGGTCGCGGGGACCGTCGTATTTGTCGGATTGCTTGTCTTTACCCATGGGAGTCTCCTGGAGTGTCATCAAAGTTGCGGGGCATCGCCCTCGGAATACGCGAACACGGGCAGCGGTCGAGGGCCGCGCCAGTTCCTTCTGATAGGGGGTTGAAAGGGGTTCGGTTTGCACAGGCGTGCCATCGGCTGTCTGGACCAAAGTCACATGCCGATTGCCCTTTCGGGACTCAGACCGCAGGAACTACCGAAGCCGGTTGAGTAAGGCAGGGGCAGTCGTGCACCGCATATGCCTTGAGCGGCATGGGCTGCCGGGGTGGGGCGTATCGGGCCGGTCGGCCTTTTGCTCGGCCAGTGCAATTTCGTGCTTGAGGCGCGGCGGCTCCCGATAGCGGTGTCAATGCGTGTCGATCGTCGGTGCCCTGAGGTTCGGGTAAATCGGCCTAGCCAACGATTTCATGCAAACCTTTCGGCGCATCTGGCCGTGCGCGGGACCTTCCGGAGCGATTTATCAGGTGTTCGGCCTTGCCAGCCATGGGGTTGCGGTTTGGGGCCATGGACCGCGCCTGCAAGCGCATCACGTGAGTGCAAGGGCAGGGATGGTAGGCCCGGAGGGACTCGAACCCCCAACCAAAGCGTTATGAGCGCTCTGCTCTAACCAATTGAGCTACAGGCCCGATCTGGAGGCTTTCGTAAGCACGCAACCCGGGGGCGTCAAGGCTTTCAGATTGCACCGGGCAGGGGGATCGTCTAACGGAGTGGCGAATTCATCTGGAGGGCCCGAGATGACCGAGCGCAGGAATGGGATCACATATGCGGATGCCGGTGTGAATATCGACGCCGGCAACGCGCTGGTGGACCGGATCAAACCCGCCGCCAAGCGCACCAACCGTGCCGGTGTGATGGCCGGGCTTGGCGGGTTCGGCGGGCTGTTCGACCTCAAGGCGGCGGGCTATTCGGATCCGATCCTGGTGGCTGCCACCGATGGGGTGGGCACCAAGCTGCGGATCGCGATCGATACCGGCAATGTGGATGGCGTGGGCATCGACCTTGTGGCCATGTGCGTCAACGACCTGGTGTGCCAGGGCGCGGAGCCGCTGTTCTTTCTGGACTATTTCGCCACCGGCAAGCTGGAGACGGACAAGGCCGCGCGCATCGTCGAGGGGATCGCCGAGGGCTGTGTGCGCTCGGGCTGTGCGCTGATCGGCGGCGAAACCGCCGAGATGCCGGGCATGTATCCCGAGGGCGATTTCGACCTGGCGGGCTTTGCCGTGGGGGCGATGGAGCGCGGCACGGATCTGCCTGCGGGCGTGGCTGCGGGCGATGTCCTCTTGGGGCTGGCCAGCGATGGCATTCATTCCAACGGGTATTCGCTGGTGCGCAAGCTGGTCGAGATGTCGGGCCTTGGCTGGCAGGATGCCTGCCCCTGGGCCGAGGGCACGATGGGCGAGGTGCTGCTGACGCCGACGCGGCTCTATGTGCGGCAGGTTCTGGAGGCGGTGCGCGCCGGGGGCGTGCACGCGCTGGCGCATATCACAGGTGGCGGGTTGACCGAGAATGTGCCGCGTTTCCTGCCCGAGGGGTTGGGTGTCGAGATGGATCTGGATGCCTGGGCCCTGCCGCCGGTCTTCGAATGGCTGCGCGACCAGGGCGGGATGGAGCAGGCCGAGATCCTCAAGACCTTCAATTGCGGGATCGGCATGGTGCTGGCCGTCGAGGCGGAGCGGGCCGATGCGCTGAGCACGCTGCTGCAGGAGGCCGGTGAGACGGTCTATCGCCTGGGGCATGTGACGCAGACCGAGGGTGTGGCCTATACGGGGCGTCTTGGGTGACCAGACGCGTCGCGATCCTGATTTCCGGGGGCGGGTCCAACATGGTGTCGCTGGTCGACAGCATGACCGGCGATCACCCCGCGCGCCCGGTGCTGGTGCTGGCCAATAGTGCCGATGCGGGCGGGCTGGAAAAGGCCCGCGCCCGAGGCATTCCGACAGCGGTTGTCGATCACCGGCCCTTCAAGGGCGACCGGGTGGCCTTCGAGGCGGCGTTGCAGGCAGAGCTTGAGCGCCATGCGCCGGATATCATCTGCCTTGCGGGGTTCATGCGGGTTCTGACCGAAGGGTTCGTGCGGCATTGGCAGGGCCGGATGCTGAACATTCACCCGTCGCTCTTGCCCAAGTACCGCGGGCTGAACACCCATGCCCGCGCGCTCGAGGCGGGCGACGCGCAGGCGGGATGTACCGTCCACGAGGTGACGGCCGAGCTGGATGATGGCCCGGTGCTGGGGCAGGCGCGGGTCGATGTGCTGCCCGATGACACGCCCGAGTCGTTGGCGGCGCGGGTTCTGACGATGGAACATGCGCTTTACCCGGCGGTGCTGCGCCGCTTCGCCGAAGGGGACCGCCGCCCCGTCACGTTGCCCTGACGCAGGCAGGGCATTTCATTTCCCCCGGGCTTTGGCTTATACCTGACCAATGGCGCCGAGCAGGAGCAGACAAGATCTCATGAAAACGCTGACCACAACCGAGCAACTCGCAGAGTTCTGCGCCCATGCGCGCCAATTCGACTATGTCACGGTGGATACCGAGTTTCTGCGGGAGCGGACCTATTATTCCAAGCTGTGCCTTGTGCAACTGGCGGTGCCGGGCGAAGGGCCAGATGATGCGGTGCTGGTCGATCCGCTGGCGGGGGATCTGTCGATGGCACCGCTATACGAGCTGTTCCGGGATGAAACGGTCGTCAAGGTGTTCCATGCCGCCCGGCAGGACCTGGAAATCTTCTATGTCGATGCAGGGGTCATCCCGACGCCGCTGTTCGATACGCAGGTGGCCGCGATGGTGTGCGGGTTCGGCGAACAGGTGGGCTATGAGACACTGGTGCGCAAGATCGCCAAGGAGCAATTGGACAAGACCTCGCGCTTTACAGACTGGTCGCGCCGGCCGCTGACCGAAGCGCAGAAGAAATACGCGTTGGCGGATGTCACCCATTTGCGAGACATCTACGAGTTCCTGGCCCGCAAGCTGGCGCAGTCGGACCGTCATAAATGGGTGGCCGAGGAATTGCAGGTGCTGACCGCGCCCGAAACCTACCGGACGCGTCCCGAAGAGGCGTGGAAGCGGGTCAAGACGCGCAATGCCTCGGGGCGGTTCCTGGCGGTGGTGCGGGAATTGGCGCGGTTCCGCGAGGAATATGCGCAGTCACGAGACGTGCCGAGGAGCCGGGTCTACAAGGATGATGCGCTGGTGGAGCTGGCCTCGACCAAGCCGGTCACGCATGAGGACCTGTCCCGGTCGCGGCTGTTGTTGCGCGAGGCCCGCAAGGGCGAGATCGCGGAGGGCATCCTGAGTGCCGTGCAGGCCGGGCTGAACTGCCCGCCCGAGGACATGCCGAAAGTGGATAATTCGGGGGCCAAGATGCAGGTGAACCCGGCGCTTGCGGATTTGCTGCGGGTGCTGCTGAAGGCCAAGAGCGAAAGTTTTGGTGTCGCCTCGAAGCTGATCGCGAGTGCATCGGACCTGGATCTGATCGCGGCGGGGGAACGCGATGTATCGGCGCTGAGCGGATGGCGCGCGGATGTCTTCGGCCAGGATGCGATCCGGTTGTGCGAGGGAAAGATCGCCCTTGCCGCCAAGGGCAACGATATCCGTACCGTCGAGTTGTAAGCGATAACCGGCGCTCAGCGCCGGGTCGTCATCACGTTGCGCCCGCCGACCACCCGGATGCTTGAAATCGCGGCCAGCTCGCGGTCGGTCAGGGCACGGCCTGTCGTGACCGTGCGCGTCCGCTCGGGGCCTTGGGGCGTGGTGTCAGGTTGCACGGCCTCGAGCGCCAGTTCGAGCACGCCGTTGACCGGTTCGCCGTCCGTGTCCGAGGTGAGGCGCACGTCATAGGCGCCCTGGCGCAGGGTCGTGCCTTCGACAAGGATGATGGCGCCGGTACTGGTGCGTTCGATCGTCAGCTTGGTGATCTGATCGACGGGGGTGCCCTCATAGACCTCTTCGGCGGGGCTGCGGCGGAAAATGCTGCCGGTCTGTTCGGGGATCAGCGGGTTGGTTTGCGCGGAGGCGCTGTCGTCTGTGGGCGCCGAGCGGCTGTTGCCGAACCAGTTGGAGGGGTTGACGCGCGAGTCGCGCCAGCCGCCGCATGCCGACAGGGTCATCGAAAGGATCAACAGACCTGCAAGAGATTTCCGCATAACACCACCCTTCTGCCTTTCCTATCGGGTTATCCTATCCGGGCTGCGTTGAAAAGGTGCAAGCTGGGTCTGGACCTTGCCGGCCTGTCTGCCTAGGTCTTGGGCGACTGGATTGGAGCATGTCATGGCTGCTGAGGCTTTTGAGGATATCGTCGCGGATTTCGAGTTTCTCGAGGATTGGGAGGATCGCTATCGCTATGTGATCGACCGGGGACGGTCGATGGAGGCGCTGGACGATGCATTGAAGGTGCCGGCCACCAAGGTGGATGGCTGCGCCAGTCAGGTCTGGCTGCATCCGAAGATCGAGAACGGGCGGTTCAGTTTCGAGGGTGACAGCGATGCGATGATCGTGCGCGGCCTGATCGCCGTGCTGAAAGCGCTGTACAACGATGTTGCGGTCCAGGAGGTCGTCAAGATCGATGCCCCGGCGGAACTGGCGCGGCTTGGCTTGAACGAGCATCTGTCGGCGCAGAGATCGAACGGCGTGCGCGCCATGATCGAGCGGATTCGCAGCGTGGCGTCGGAAGCGGCCTGATCGCCGGGGTCAGGGCCTTGTCGCCTGCCGCTGGAGTGCCGTCGCCAGATCGCCATAGCCGGTGAAGCGGTACTCGAACGCCAGCCCCAGCCGGTCGGCGCAGTCGCGGGCCTTGGCCAGAAGCGCGGGGTCTTCGGTCTGGGCCTGGTAGACCAGCTTGGTGTAATTGCCGAACAGCATGTCGCGCAGCTCGGGGTGGCGATCGAGCCCCATGGGTTTCCACACGAAGGCGTCGAACTGCTTGACCAGAAAATCGGTGAGGTAGAAGGCCGTGATCTCGTCCTCGGCATGGGCGGCGAAGGCGTCATTGCCTTCGAAGAACGCATAGCAATGCGGGCCGGGGATCATCTCGACGCCCAAGGCATCGCAGCGGGCTTGCAGAAGGCCGCCGGTGCCGCAATCGGCATAGACCACGAAGATGCGTTCATAGTGGGCGCGGTTGCGGCTGACGGCTTCGTCCACGGCGGTCACGATGCGGTCTGGATAGAGGTGCAGCTTGGCGGGCAGGCATTGCAGATCCATGTGATCCCAGCCGTTGATCCGGATGAGGGCGAGGATCTCGCGCGCAAGCGCCCCGCAGGCGATCAGCAGGATACGGCCCGCGCCATGCCGCAGATCGGCGCCGGTTTCGGTCAGCGTGGTGTCATCGGGCAGATCGGTCAAGGCATCCCCCTTGAAAGGCAAACGGCCCGCGCAGGTGGCGGGCCGCATCGATGGGTTTTCCGTCTGGCCCGCACGCTCAGGCGGTGGCGGCCTGGTTGTGCTTGCGCTTGACGTATTCCTTGGCGGTTTCAACGGCCACGGCGGCATCGCGGCAATAGGCGTCCGCGCCGATCGCCTTGCCGAATTCCTCGTTCAGGGGGGCGCCGCCCACCAGCACTATGTAGTCGTCGCGCTTGCCCTGTTCGACCAGCGTGTCGATCACCACCTTCATGTAGGGCATGGTGGTGGTCAGCAGGGCGGACATGCCGAGGATGTCGGGCTTATGCTCGTCCAGTGCTTCGATGTAGTTTTCGACCGGGTTGTTGATGCCGAGATCGACCACTTCGAAGCCGGCACCTTCCATCATCATCGACACGAGGTTCTTGCCGATGTCGTGGATGTCGCCCTTGACGGTGCCGATCACCATCGAGCCCATGCGCGGCGCGCCGGTTTCGGCCAGGAGCGGCTTGAGGATGAACATGCCGCCCTTCATGGCGTTGGCGGCCAGAAGCACTTCGGGAACGAAGAGGATGCCATCCCGGAAATCCTTGCCGACGATGGTCATGCCGCCAACCAGCGCCTCGGTCAGGATCTGGTAGGGCTGCCATCCGCGACCCAGAAGGATGTTCACGCCTTCCTCGATCTCTTCCTTGAGGCCGTCGTAAAGATCGTCCCACATCTGTTCGACGAGTTCCTCGTCGCTGAGATCTGCCAGGATGATGTCGTCTTGGTCTTCCGACATGGCCGGGTTCCTTGCTCTGGTGGCGCTTGCGCGCGCGATTGGCTTTTGTCTGCTCGCAGCTATCGTCAATTTGTCGCAGATGGACTTTCCGAATTGCGACACTGGCCGGACTTGTACCGACCTATAGATCGGAATTGCAGTGCCTGATCCTGAAAACTTGTCATGATCAATATGCTGTTGCTGCAAGTTTTCGGATTCTGAGGCTGCGGCCGCGCGAAGGGTTCCGGCCGCAGGGGCGGCCGGGAAACCTGTCGTGGATGGGCCTGACGGGGATCAGCCGCGGCGGCGGCCACGGCGCTCGCGCTTGGGGCCGTCATCGTCATCGCCGGTGCCGTCAGCCGCCGAGGAAAACGCGCCGAGCGCTTCGGTGATCTGCTCGAGCGTGGGGCGTTCACCGCGCGCGCGGGTAGACAGGGCCTCGTGCATCTTTTCCAGATGTTCGGCCGTGGTGCCGCAGCAACCGCCGATGATGGTGGCGCCGCTGTCGCGGGCCAGCACGGCGTAATCGGCCATCAGCTCGGGCGTGCCGTCGTAGTGGATGTGACCGTCATGATATTTCGGGATGCCGGCATTGCCCTTGGCGATGATCGGGCGGTCTGTCCCTTGGGCTGCAAAGCCGAGGACGGTGCGCAGAAGATCCGAGGCGCCGACGCCGCAATTGGCGCCATAGGCGAGCGGCGGGGTGTCCAGCCCTTCAACCAGGTTGACCATATCGGCCGAGGTCAGGCCCATCATGGTGCGCCCGGCTGTGTCGAAGCTCATGGTGCCGCACCAGGGCATGCCGGCCAGCTTGAAGGCTTCGGCGGCGGCCTTGTATTCTTCCGGCGCGGAAATGGTTTCCAGCCACAGCACGTCAGCGCCGCCTTCCTTCAGCCCTTCGGCCTGTTCATGGAAGATTTCCACGGCCAGTTCATGGGTGAGCGCGCCCATCGGGGCCATGATTTCACCGGTCGGGCCGACCGAGCCTGCGACGATCACGGTGCGGTCGCGCTTGTCCGCGACCTCGCGGCCGATTTCGGCGGAGATACGCGAGAGTTCGCGGGCACGTTTTTCGGCGCCATGCAGCTTGAGGCGCGCGGCGTTGCCGCCGAAGGAATTGGTGAGGAAGATGTCGCTGCCTGCATCCACCGCCATGGTGTAAAGCCGCGTGATCCGGTCGGGATGTTCGTCATTCCACATCTCGGGCGCATCGCCGGATTCGAGCCCCATGTTGAACAGATTGGTTCCCGTCGCACCGTCGGCCAGAAGCCAGTCACGGGTTTTCAGCAGTTTGGACAGGGCATTCGTCATCTTTGACACTCCTTGGTACGGCGTTTCGCGGAAAACCTGTGCTGCAGGTTTTCGGGCAAGGCCGTGCTCGGTTCAATCGTTGCATGGGTTCCGACCTGAGCTGATGGCTCGGGCCGCAGGCGGAACGCGTGTGGTTGCGCGAGGATGTCTCATGTTTGGCACGCAGGCGCAAATTCATTTTGCTCAACTCGGACCTGAGCGCGGCTCCGATTGGCGGGCCTGTTGGTGGGCTGTGGGGCAAAGAAAAACGGGCGCGCCCGATGTGACGGGCGGCCCGTTCGGGGCTTTACCAGAGGTGGAGCGGCCTCAGACCTCTTTCATGAGCTGGTCCTTGGCGATGCGCATCAACTCGTCCATCTTGCCGCGGATCGTGTCGGCATCGGCCAGATCGCCCAGATCGCCCGCGACCTTGCGCACGACATCTTCGTGGCCCGCTTCCTCGAAATCCGACAACACGACTTCTTTCGCATAGGCGTCTGCATCGGCGCCGGTCTTGCCGAGCAGTTCGGCGGCCCACAGGCCGAGAAGCTTGTTGCGGCGGGCCTCGGCGCGGAATTTCATTTCCTCGTCATGGGCGAATTTGTTCTCGAATGCGTTTTCGCGGTCGTCGAAGGTGCTCATTGGCGGGTGTCCTCAGCAAACGTTGGGGTTTGTCCAAGGTATGCAGTTCTATCCGGGCAAGGGCAAGGCCCGAACGCGTTCTTGCGACAATCGGAGGCATAGACTAAGACAGCGCTGAGACCAGAGGGGAGTCGGCCCCGGTCCAGAGACGGAGTCTGCATGGCGCGGCGCAAGAAAATCTACGAAGGCAAGGCGAAAACCCTGTATGAAGGTCCCGAGCCGGGAACACTCGTGCAGTATTTCAAGGATGACGCGACCGCCTTCAATGCCGAAAAGCGTGACGTGATCGAGGGCAAGGGTGTGCTGAACAACCTGCTGTCGGAATATTTCATGCTTGGCTTGACCAATATCGGCATCCCGAACCATTTCCTGAAGCGGCTGAACATGCGCGAACAACTGGTCCGCGCCTGCGAGATCGTGCCGCTGGAGATCATCGTGCGCAACTACGCGGCCGGCACCATGGCCAAACGGCTTGGCATGGATGAGGGCACGCAGCTTCCACGCCCCATCGTGGAATATTGCCTGAAGGACGACAAGCTGGGCGATCCGCTTGTTACCGAAGAGCATATCGCGGCCTTCGGATGGGCGAGCCAGCAGGACATGGACGACATCCTGAGCCTTGCGCTGCGCGTCAACGACTTCCTGTCGGGCGTGATGTACGGCGTGGGCATCCGGCTGGTCGACTTCAAGATCGAGATCGGTCGCGTCTACGAGGGCGATTTCCAGCGGCTCATCGTCGCCGACGAGATCAGCCCCGACAGCTGCCGTCTGTGGGATATCGAAACCGGCCAGAAACTGGACAAGGACGTGTTCCGTCGCGACCTTGGAAGTCTGACCGATGCCTATACCGAAGTGGCCAACCGGCTTGGCGTGATGCCGAAAGGGGCCACGCCGATGAACCGTCCGACGCTGATCAACTGATCGCGCGACCGAAGTGGCAGCGCCCCGGCGCGCTGCAGGAAGATACAGGAAGACGACGATGAAAGCACGAGTGCATGTGATGCTCAAGAACGGTGTTCTGGACCCGCAGGGCGAGGCCGTACGGCACGCGCTTGGGCAGCTTGGCTTTGACGGCGTGGAGGCTGTCCGGCAGGGCAAGGTGATCGAGCTGGACCTGACCGAGACGGATGCGGACAAGGCGCACGCGTCGGTGACCGAGATGTGCGAGAAGCTGCTCGCGAATACGGTGATCGAAAGCTACAGCGTGGAGATCGTCTGATGCATGCGGCCGTGATCGTGTTCCCCGGATCGAACTGCGACCGCGATATGGCCGTGGCCTTCGAGAAGGCGGGGGCCAAGGTGTCGATGGTCTGGCACAAGGACACGGCCTTGCCCGAGGGCGTCGATATCATCGGGGTGCCGGGCGGGTTTTCCTTTGGGGATTACCTGCGGTGCGGCGCCATCGCGGCCAACTCGCCGATCTGTCAGTCGGTCGTGGCGCATGCCGAAAAGGGCGGCTATGTGCTGGGCATCTGCAACGGGTTCCAGGTGCTGACCGAAACAGGGTTGCTGCCGGGGGTCCTGCTGCGGAACGCGAACCTCAAGTATATCTGCAAGCCGGTACGGCTCAGGGTCGAGGCGGCGGATAGCGCCTTCACGGCGGGCTATCAGCCCGGCCAGGAAATCACCGTGCCGATCGCGCATCATGACGGGAACTATTTCGCGGATCCCGAGACGCTGGAGCGTCTGCATGGCGAGGCGCGTGTCGCGTTCACCTATTGCGACAATCCCAACGGCTCTGTTGACGATATCGCGGGTGTTCTGTCGCAGAACCGGCGTGTGTTGGGCATGATGCCCCATCCCGAGCGCATGGCCGAGCCGTTGCAGGGTGGCACCGATGGCGCCGCGATGTTCGCCACGCTCGTGGATCAGCTGGCCGACGCATGACCGCTTGAGCGGCGAGAGGCGGCGGCGTAGATTGTCGTCATGAGCAAACCGAAATCGCCGCTTCGACTGAAGGTCCATCGCACCACCACGTGGCGCATGCGACTGGTGTTCATCGTTCTGGTGGCGCTGGCGGTGGCGGTCGTCTTCGTGACCAACCGATTGCTGACCGACCGGTTTACCGAATCCACCCGCAACCGCGCGGAATTGCGACTGGTGCTCTATTCGGGGAACCTGCTGAGCGAGTTGCGCCAGAACGCGATCGTGCCGCAGCTTCTGGCGCGCGATCCGGCGTTGATCCTGGCGCTGGATTCAGGCGATTACAGCCAGTCGACACAACGGCTGATTTCCTTTCTGGACGAGATCGGGGCGGCGTCTTTGACGTTGCTGGATCGTGACGGGCGGTCGGTGGCGGCAACCGACCGGAACCTGCTGGGAAAGAACCATCGGCAGGCCCCGTACTATGTGGATGCGCTGAGGTCCAAAGACACTGTTTTCAAGGTCTTGGAGGCTGAGACGGGCGCGTATCGCTTTACCTATTCGCGGCGGGTGGAAAGCCAGAACCAGGTTGTGGGCGTGATTGTCGTCGATGTGGACCTGGCCAAGTACGAGCGCGCCTGGTCGGGGATTTCGGACGCGGTGCTGGTCACCGACAGCGAAGGGCGGATCATCCTTGCCACCGAGCCCCGCTGGCGGGGGTTGAGCGAAGAGGAAGCCCTGCGCCGCGAGCCGGTGGACAGCGCGATCGAGCGGGCCATCCAGGCGACCGCCGGCTGGACGGCGCTGCCGGCCGACGCCTATGTGCGCGGCGAGGCGGTGATGCGGGTCGAGGGCAGGGTGGCGTTTCGTGGCTGGCGCATCGCCAGCTTCACGACCTATGCCAGCGTCCGGGAGAAGGTGAACGGGTTCCTGGCACTCGAGATCATGGGATTCGCGATTCTGTTGGCGCTGGCCTTCTGGTTCCTGAACCGCAAGACGGCGCTGAGGATGGCGCTGTTCCAACGGGAATCGGCAGAGCTTCGCGCATTGAACATCCGCCTGCAGCGGGAAATCGCCGAGCGCGAGCGCGTTCAGGAGAACCTTGCGGTGGCGGAACAGACGCTTGCGCAAAGCTCCAAGCTGGCGGCGTTGGGTGAGATGTCGGCCGCTGTCAGCCACGAGTTGAACCAACCGCTGGCGGCGATGAAGACCTATCTTGCGGGGGCGCGCCTGCTGCTCAACCGAAACCGTCCCGACGAGGCGCTGTCGTCGTTCCAGAGGATCGACGATCTGATCGAGAGGATGGGGTCGATCACGCGGCAGCTGAAATCCTATGCCCGCCAGAGCGGCGACACGTTCGCACCTGTAAATCTTGGTGAAGCGCTGTCCTCGGCCTTGTCGATGATGGAGCCGCAACTGCGCCAGCGGCATGTCAATATCACCCGGACCCTGCCCGAAGAGCCGGTGCTGGTCATGGCCGACAGGGTGCGCGTCGAGCAGGTCATGATCAACCTGTTGCGCAATGCGATGGATGCCACCGAAGGTACCGAGGATCCCTCGATCGACATCCTGCTGGCCGCCGGGGAAACCGCCGTTCTGACCGTGCGCGACAATGGCCACGGGATCGAGGATTTCGACAACTTGTTCGAGCCGTTCTACACCACCAAGCAGCCCGGGGACGGGGTCGGCTTGGGGCTTGCCATTTCCTCGGGTATCGTGAACGACCTTGGGGGCCGCCTGACTGCGAGGAATGCATCGGGCGGGGGGGCTGTATTCGAGGTTCAGCTTCCTATCTTGACCCAAGAGACCCGTGCAGCGGAGTGACGTGCCATGCCTAGCGCCATGAAAATCGCGATCATCGACGATGAAAAGGATATGCGCCAATCGATCAGCCAGTGGCTGGCCTTGTCGGGATACGACACCGAGGCCTTCCCGAGCGCGGAAGACGCGCTGAAGGTGCTTGGGCCGGATTATCCGGGGATCGTGGTCACGGATATCAAGATGCCCGGCATGGACGGGATGCAGTTTCTAAAGAAGCTGATGGGCAGCGATTCAAGCCTGCCGGTCATCATGATCACCGGTCATGGGGATGTGCCCATGGCGGTCGAGGCGATGCGGATGGGGGCCTATGACTTTCTCGAGAAGCCGTTCAACCCCGACAGGATGAGCGAGCTGGCGAAGAAGGCCACCACGGCCCGGCGCATGACGCTGGACGGGCGGGCGCTGCGCCGGGAATTGTCGGATGGCGGACAGCTGATGAAGAAGCTGATCGGCGCCAGCCCGATCATGGAGCGGCTGAAAGAGGATATCCTGGACCTCGGCCAGGCGGATGGCCATGTGCTGATCGAGGGTGAAACCGGGACCGGCAAGACCCTCGTGGCGCACGCCCTGCATGCGGTCGGATCACGCGCGGGCAAGAAATTCGTGCTGGTATCGTGTTCGGCGCATGGGGAAGAAGCGCTGATGAAGCGCCTGTTCGGCCCGGTGCAGCCCGAGGACAGCCGCTTGCCCGCGGTCGAAGAGGCCAGGGGCGGGACGCTTGTCCTGGAGGATATCGAGGCGCTGAGCGAAGCGGCGCAGGCGCGGCTTTTGACGTTCATCAACGAGGAAGGCTCGCCGCCGGAAACGCGGATCGTGGCCATCTCGAACATGCAGGAGCAGGATCGCACCTGCGAGGACGCGATGCGCGCCGATCTGTTCTACCGGCTGGCCAGCCTGCGCATAACCGTGCCGCCGCTGCGCCAGCGCGGAGAGGATATCCTGACGCTGTTCACCCGCTTTTCGGAGCAATTCGCGGATGATTACGGCTGCGAGGCGCCGCAGGTGTCGGCGCAGGAGGCCGCACAACTGCTGCAGGCGCCGTGGCCGGGCAATGTGCGCCAGCTGTTCAACGTGGCCGAACGCGCCGTGCTGCAGGAGCGTCGCGGCAGCGGCACGATCGCGTCGCTGCTGATGTCGGATCATCAGGACATGCAGCCGGTGATGACCACCGAAGGCAAGCCGCTCAAGGAATATGTCGAGGCGTTCGAGCGCATGTTGATCGACAACACCATGCGCCGCCACAAGGGCTCGATTTCTTCGGTGATGGATGAATTGTGCCTGCCGCGCAGGACGCTGAACGAAAAGATGGCCAAATACGGTCTGCAGCGGTCCGATTACCTGGATTGATCGCTGCGCGGGGCCGGCCCGTCAAAATTTCGACAAATCCCCTTGTGGCCTGCAATACACCATGAATGAGGGGTTTATCGTTCGAATTTACCAATGGTTGCAAGGGTGCGGAACGATTAGCCATTGTCACTTGGGGGTAAATGCCTCTATCAAGGAGGTGGACGTCCGCAGTCCGACGATTGCGAGTCCGGATAACAGAGTTTCGCTGTTTGGGCCTGCGCGGCATGTATGAACGTCCGCCTTCCCGACAGACCGATCAGGCCCCGCATTGTCGGGCCGCATACAAGCCTGCCCGGCGGATCGCCGGATCGACAGGCGCAGAGTTGGCCCCGTTATGGGCCGGAGACCAAGAACCGCGATGAAACGCGCACAACGGACATATGACTCAGAAGGCCCCGCGAGCGGCGCCTCAGCCCGTGTGACCATCATCGCCCCCAACACATACCCGCCGCAGACATACGCCCCGCCGGGGCGCGGTGTCATGCGCGGAGCAAACGGAAAACATGGCCAAGAAAATGCTTATCGATGCCACCCACGCGGAAGAAACCCGCGTTGTGGTGGTGGACGGAAACAAGGTTGAGGAATTCGATTTTGAGTCCGAAAACAAACGGCAGCTCGCCGGAAACATCTATCTCGCAAAGGTAACACGGGTCGAACCGTCGCTTCAGGCGGCCTTCGTCGATTATGGCGGAAACCGCCATGGCTTCCTCGCCTTTTCGGAAATCCACCCGGATTATTACCAGATCCCGGTGGCTGACCGCGAAAAGCTGATGGAGGAAGAGCGCGCCTATGCCGAGGCGATGCGCGCCAAGGATGACGAGGACGAAAAGCCCAAGTCGCGGCGCCGCGGGCGGTCACGCTCGAAGGCCGAGGCGGTGACCGACGCGGATGCGGTTATCCACGAGGATGTCAGCGAAACGCGCGGTGAAGTCGCCGGAATGGAGACGATCGACCTGGACGACGAGGTGCCCGAGGGCACGTCGCCCATGGAGATCGTTCCTGAAACGCCCGTCGAGGAGCCGGAGGACACCCGCGATCAGGCGGATGGTGATGAGGCCCATGGCGAAGACGGTCACGCGGATCATGACGACGAGGATCATGCCGAAGATCGCCGGTCCGATGCGTCGGCCAAGGACGACTCGATCGAGTCGGTGGCTGATGATGACGACCACGAGGATATCCGCCCGCAGCACAAGCCGCGCCCGCGGAAATACAAGATCCAGGAAGTCATCAAAGTGCGTCAGATCCTGCTGGTGCAGGTCGTCAAGGAAGAGCGCGGCAACAAGGGTGCGGCGCTGACCACCTATCTGTCCCTGGCGGGACGGTATTGCGTGTTGATGCCCAACACGGCGCGCGGTGGCGGTATTTCCCGCAAGATCACCAACGCCGTCGACCGCAAGAAACTCAAGGAAATCGCCAACGAGATCGACGTGCCGCAGGGCGCGGGCCTGATCGTGCGCACGGCGGGTGCCAAGCGCACGAAATCCGAGATCAAGCGCGATTACGAGTATCTGCAGCGCTTGTGGGAACAGATCCGCGAATTGACGCTGAAATCCATCGCGCCGGCGAAGATCTATGAAGAAGGCGACCTCATCAAGCGGTCGATCCGGGATCTTTACAACCGCGATATCGACGAGGTTCTGGTCGAGGGCGAGCAGGGGTACCGCATCGCCAAGGACTTCATGAAGATGATCATGCCGTCCCACGCCAAGAACGTGAAGCATTACGCTGACACGATGCCGCTGTTTGCGCGGTTCCAGGTGGAAAGCTATCTCAGCTCGATGTTCAACCCGACGGTGCAGCTGCGCTCGGGCGGGTATATCGTGATCGGGGTGACCGAGGCGCTTGTGGCGATCGACGTGAACTCGGGGCGGGCCACCAAGGAAGGCTCGATCGAGGAAACCGCCCTCAAGACCAATCTCGAGGCCGCCGAAGAGGTGGCGCGCCAGTTGCGTCTGCGCGACCTGGCCGGCCTGATCGTGATCGATTTCATAGACATGGACGAGCGGCGTAACAACGCTGCGGTGGAAAAGCGGTTCAAGGACAAGCTGAAATCCGACCGCGCGCGCATCCAAGTGGGCCGTATCTCGGGGTTTGGCCTGCTGGAGATGTCCCGTCAGCGTTTGCGTCCCGGTATGATCGAGGCGACGACACAGCCGTGCCCGGCCTGTCATGGCACGGGCCTGATCCGGTCGGATGACAACCTGTCGCTGTCGATCCTGCGCCAGATCGAGGAAGAGGGTGTGCGCCGCCGGTCACGCGAGGTTCTGGTCAAGTGCCCCGTCGCGGTGGCCAACTACCTGATGAACCAGAAACGCGAGCATGTCGCGCAGATCGAGCTGCGGTATGGGTTGTCGGTTCGCATCGAAGGCGATCCGATGCTCATCAGCCCGGATTTCTCGATCGAGAAGTTCAAGACGGCAACCCGCAGCGTGCCCGATGCAGTGGCGCCGGTCGTGTCGGTCGACAGCTCGTTGATGGATGACGTGGACGACGCGATCGAAGAAGACAACGACACGGATGCGGAGACCGCCGCAGAGGGCGGCGCGGATCGGTCCCAGGACGACGATCAGGAAAACGGTGAGGGCAAGCCCAAGAAGCGGCGTCGCCGCCGTCGGCGCAGCCGGTCCAAATCCAAGGCCAGTGGCGAGAACGGGGCCGAGTCGGGTGATGAAACCGGATCCGAGGACGAGGGTGCAGACGCGCCGTCCCCGCAGGATGCCGAGCCTTCAGAGGCTGCAGAGGCGGACGCCACGCCAGAGGCGACCGTGGCCGAGGCCGATCAGGCCGCCGAAGAGACTGCCCCGCAAGCCGAGGCAAAGCCGAAGTCCCGCTCGCGGTCGCGCAGCCGGAAGAAAGAGGCCCCTGTCGCGGACAGCCCCGAGGTGAGCGATGCCGCCGCGTCCGAGCCTGTCGCGGAGGCGTCAGCAGCGGACCAGGGTGACGCGGTTGCCGCGACCGAGGCTGAGCCGGACCAGGCGCCCGAAAAGCCCAAGCGGGCGCCGCGCAAGCCTTCGACGCGGAAGAAGCCGGCAGCAGCCAAAGCCGAGGCCGAGGACACGGGAGCCGAAGCCGCCGCTGACGCGGTCGCAGAGCCGGAGGGCGAGGCCGACGCCAAGCCCAAGAAAAAGCCCGCCCGCAAGCCCGCTGCGAAGAAAGCCAGCCCTGCCAAGCCAGAGCCGGCCGAGGTCGCCGAGGTGGCTGAGGTCGCCGAGGTGGCGGAGACTGTGGAGGCGGCAGAAAAGACGCCTGCGATGGCCGGGGGGGATACTCCAGCCGAAGAGGCTGCCGAAGCCGAGTCCAAGCCGAAGCGCCGCGGCTGGTGGTCTATCGGACGCTGAGTGCGTTAGGCTATGAAACAGAACGCCGCGTCCTGCATCGGGCGCGGCGTTTTCTTTTGACGTCAGTGGATGGCGCGATGACCGTGACGCGCCGTGCCGCTTGCGGTGATCGGTTCAGGCCGCCCCTTGGCCCGCCTTGCGCACCACATAGACCTGCGCGCCATCGCGTGTGGCGGTCGACACCAGCTCATGACCGGCCTCGGCACAGAAATGCGGCACGTCGATCACGGCAGCCGGGTCGTCTGCCAGCATTTCGATACATTGACCGGGGGCCAGCGCCCCGATCCGCTTGCGCAGCTTCAGGACGGGCAGGGGGCAGAGCAGCCCGGTGGCGTCGAGGTGATCGGAAATATCCATGCGCTGCGACATAGTCGCCTTGTTACAGCCTGTCCACAGGGATGTGACATTGCGTGGCGTGACGCGGCGCGTGCGATTGTCTATGTCACGGATATGTTCGGATTCGAAATCATAGATGCCGGCCTGATCCCGGCGATGACCATCGCGCTTTTTGCGGGCGTCATTTCGTTTCTCAGCCCATGCGTGCTGCCCATCGTGCCGCCCTACCTGGCCTATATCAGTGGTATCGCCCTGTCTGATCTGACCGATGCGCGGGGTGGTCGGGCACGGGCTGTCGTGCCGGCGCTGTTTTTCGTGATGGGCTTGTCGACGGTGTTCCTGTTCCTCGGGTTCACCGCATCGGCAATCGGTAGCCTGTTCCTGCAGTACCAGGGGTGGTTCAATACCTTCGCGGGCATCGTCGTGATGATTTTCGGGGCGCATTTCGTCGGGGTGTACCGGATCGGGTTCCTGGATCGCGAGGCGCGCGTCGATGTCGGAGACAGGGGCGGCTCGTCCTTCGGGGCCTACCTGCTGGGCCTGGCCTTTGCATTTGGCTGGACGCCCTGTATCGGCCCGCAATTGGGGGCGATCCTGTCGCTGGCGGCATCCGAGGCCAATGTGGCACGCGGCACGCTTTTGCTGGCGCTTTATGCGGTGGGTCTGGGTGTTCCGTTCCTGCTGGTGGCGGCGTTCCTTCCGCGGCTTGGCGGGTTGATGGGGTGGATGAAGCACCACATGGAGCGGATCGAGCGCGTCATGGGCCTTTTGCTGTGGACCATCGGGCTGTTGATGCTGACGGGTGGCTTTTCCGATTTGTCCTTCTGGCTGTTGGAAACCTTTCCGTCACTTGCCGTCCTCGGTTAGGCCTTACTCTTGTCGAACCTCTGGGCTAATCTTTCACGCAAGTGGGCGTGAGGTTTCAGCAGTTTGACAAGTGGTCCCGTTCATCGCAGGCGCGTATTCTACATTCCGGGCTATGATCCGGTTCCCGCGCGCAAGTATCGCGAGCTTTACCGCAAGGAAAGCGCCGCGCAGGCGGCCATTTCGGGGTATGAGATCGCGCTGTCGCCAGGCAGGACAAAGGGCCGGTTCGGGTGGCATGTCGAGGCGCAGATCGAAGATGCCCGCGTGCAGTCCGATTTCGAGGTGCTGGTCTGGTCCGACATCGTCCGAGACAGCATGGAGCAGGGCATCGCGGCGACCTACCGGCAACTGCTGCAGACGGCCTGGGTCTATATCGGTTCGGGCGCGCTTTTCCCGTTGATCCGCCTGAGGCGAGGCCCGTTGATCGCGGCGCTTTACCCGGTGGGGTTCCTGCTGGTGCAATTGCTGCTGGCGCTGCTGGCGGCCTTCGGGGTGGGGGCGGTTTTCGCCATGATCCATCCCTGGCTGGGCTGGGGCGGTCTCATTGTCGTGCCGCTGGTGCTGGAATGGTTTCGCAGGAACGACAACCGCTTTCTGGTGTATTACCTGATGCATGATTACGCGTATTCGGCGCACTATGGTGGCGCCAATCCCCCCGAGCTCGAGGCGCGCATGGCGATGTTCGCGGATCTGATCGCCGAGGCCTTGTCAGAGGATGTCGATGAGGTTCTGGTTGTCGGGCATTCCTCGGGGGTGCATCTGGCGGTGTCGATCCTGTCGGATCTGATCCGCGCCGGACGGGTGCCCGAAAACGGGCCGGCGCTGGCGTTCCTGTCGCTTGGACAGGTGGTTCCCATGGTGTCTTTCCTGCCGAAGGCCGATAGGCTGCGCGGTGATCTGCGGTATCTGAGTGCGCGCGATGACCTTGTCTGGGTGGATGTCAGCGCGCCGGGCGATGGCTGTGCCTTTGCGCTGTGTGATCCGGTATCGGTCAGTGGCGTGGCGCCCGAGGACAAGCGCTGGCCCCTCGTGCTGTCGGCGGCTTTTACGCACACGATCAGTCCAGAGCGGTGGAAGACGTTGAAAAGACGGTATTTCCGGCTGCACTTCCAGTATTTGCATGCGTTCGATCTTCCCGGGGATTATGATTATTTCCGCATCACCGCCGGCCCGAAGACGCTGGCCGCGCGTTATCGGGGGCGTGCGCCGTCGCCAAGCCGGATCGAAAGGCCCGCCTCGAGATATACCGGGGTTCTGAGATGACCCTGCCGCCCAAGCCTGTGCCCCGAGAAGACGGCAGGATATCCTTGTGGCGCTACACGCGGCTTTTTCGGCGCGATATCCTGTCGGCCCAGCCCGCGCGCCTTTATCGGGCGTGGATGGCCGAGTTCCGGACGCCGTTTTTCCGCTCCTACCTGTGCAACCAGCCCGAGCTGGTTGATCTTGTGCTCAAGCAGCGCCCGGATGATTTTCCGAAATCCGACCGGATCCGCGAGGGGTTGGCGCCGCTGCTTGGCAATTCCGTGTTCGTAACCAATGGCGAGACATGGAAAAGGCAGCGGCGGATCATTGATCCGTCCTTTGAAGGCGGGCGGCTGCGGGATACCTTCCCTGCGATGCTGGAGGCGGGCAGGGCGGCGGTGGCGCGGCTGGCGCCCAAGGCGGATGGTCAGCCAATCGAGATCGAGGCCGAAACAAGCCATGCGGCCGCCGATGTCATCTTTCGAACCCTGTTTTCAATTCCCATCGAACATGAGGTCGCGGCGCAGGTGTTCGGCAAGTTCCGCGAGCATCAGCGCGCGCAACCGGTCTTGAACCTTGGCGCGTTGGTGCCCTTGCCACGCTGGTTTCCCCGGTTCCATCGGCGACGCACCCGCCAGACAGCACGGGAGATAAGGGAGCTGATCACCCGGTTGACCGCCGATCGCATGGCCCGGATCGAGGGCGGGACCGCACCGGATGATCTGGCCACGAAGATCATGACCACGGCTGATCCGCTGACGGGCGACCGTTTCGACACTGACGAAATGGTGGACCAGGTGGCGATTTTCTTTCTGGCAGGGCATGAGACCAGCGCGTCGGCATTGGCATGGGCGCTGTATCTTCTGGCGCTCTATCCCGAATGGCAGGACCGGATCGCCGCCGAAGCGCAGGCGGTATTCGGTTCGGACGAACCGGGGTTCTCGGATGTGGCACATCTGCGGAAGACGCGCGACGTGTTCCGCGAGACCCTGCGGCTTTATCCGCCGGTGCCGATGATGGTGCGTGAAACGACCTGTCCGGAGCGGCTGAGGGACCGGGATGTTCCCCTGCGCGCCCAGATCGTGCTGAGCCCGTGGCATCAGCACCGTCATGAGCGGCTATGGGACAATCCCGACGCGTTTGATCCCGCGCGCTTCGAGACGGCCAATGGCCGCGAGGGGCTGCGCCGTGCCTATATGCCCTTTTCAGCCGGGCAACGGGTCTGCCCCGGCGCGGGCTTCGCGATGATCGAGGGGGTTCTGCTTTTGGCGCTGCTGGTGCGGTCCTACCGGTTCGGCCTTGTGCAGGAGCGCCCGGCCGTTCCGGTGGCGCATCTGACGGTGCGGGGGCAGGACGGTATCTGGCTTCGTATCACCCGTCGCGAGCCATGAGCCCGCGCAGGATGTGCGCCCTGGCGATCATGCCTCGCGGCCATGCTGTTTGAGGCGGGCGTGAAGGACCTTGGCATCCGGTGAGCCTGCCTCGAGCGCGAAAACATAGGCGTGGGTCAGGAAAAAGCAGGATGCATCGATGTCATTCATGCTGTCGGCGGCTTCGGCATAAAGTTTGATCAATGCAATCCTGTCCCGCGCCTCATGCGCTGACAGCATGCGGTCGTGAAGATCGTTCCTCATTCCGCCGCCTTCGCAAGGGAGCGGTGCGTTGCGATCTTGTCGGCGACCCAGTGGTGGAAACAATGCGTCGGGCTGTCCATCACCGGAGAGAAACGCCCCCCGTCGAACTGATCCGCGTGGCGGCCGCGTTGCATGCCCTCGACGACGAAAATGTCCTCTTCGAACACGGTTTTCCAAAGCTGGCTGTTGCGCATGCGCAGCCCTTCGTCGCTGTCGGGAACGGAATAATAGAGGTGCACATGCTCGATCGTGTGTTCCGGGCCGCGGGGTTCGAGAATGATCGCGAAGGCATGGTCGCGATGCGTTCCGAGAAGGACGTTGGGATAGACGGCGATATATTCCGCCTGTTCGTTCCAACGGCTGCCGACTTCTTCAAAGTCGGGGAAGGTCTCGCCGTTTTCGTTGGTCAACTGGCGATAGACCAATGTGCCTTGCCCCGAATATTGGCCGGGTTGTTCGATGTGATAGTGATCTTCCAGCTTGGAGTAGCTGTTCAAGCCGGGATGGACCCAAGGCAGGTGATAGCTTTCGCAGTAGTTTTCGACCGCCAGTTTCCAGTTGGTGTTCACCTCGAGGGTGAAGCGGCTGTCATGGCCGCCGTGGTAGAGGGGCAATTCGAATTCACGCCACCGGTGCATGACGTCGGACATGGCGTCTTCGAAGGCCGGGGCATCGCCGGAGACGTTGATCCAGACCACGTCGCGCCACACATGGCTGCGGACTTCGATCAGGCCAAGCTCGTTGCGTTTGATGGCGTCGTGGGTGTTCTGCCCGGGGCCGCCGACATGAGGTGTGGCGACAAGATCGCCCTTTGTCGAATAGCACCATGAGTGATAGGGGCAGCGGATCGCGCCTTCGATCTTGCGCGGCTCCTCGACCAGGATCATGCCGCGATGCCGGCAGATATTCTGGAAGACCCGCACATCACCATCCTTGTCGCGGATCAGCAGGAGCGGCATGCCGACGAAATTCAGCGGGACCGCATCACCCGGTTCGGGAACATCGGCCGCAACGGCAAGTCCGGCCCACTGGGAAAACAGCAGCGCCTGCTTTTCCTCGGCATAGATCGTCGGATCGATGTAATGGGCGTTCGGCAAGCCGTTGGCCTGCTCGACATTTGCACATACGCTGGACAGGTCAGTTATGGGCTGTGTCATTGCGGGGCTCCGATGTCTGGTTGCCACCCGAAAAAACACGATACTTCCAGCTCAGACCGACGATTCGCGACCAGAGTTTCCCCAAGGCGACACATTCACCTGAATTCATCGTCCAGACGCAACAGGTTCACATGATACGCCGGAAGTTCCGAAACGGCGGCAAGGCCGGCGTGGCGCGCAGTATCGAAGATCAGGGCGCGATCCTTGCCCAGATGTTCATAGATCATGCGGGTGGCCCTGCGGCCCGACACACGTTCCGGCACTGTCCGTGTCGCATACCCTTCCCAAAGGCCATGTTGAAAGGTCCGTTCCGGCGATAGAAAGTTGAACGAGCACGAGTGCGACCCACGATGTGCGACAATCGCCATGACGCCATCCTCCTGACGCATCACAACGCCTCGGAACTCGCGTGCACGCGGCCCAAGAGAGATCCCCTGATGGCGCAGCGCGCTTCGGGGTTCGTATCCGCGCAGGAAGGTATAGCCGGCCTTTCGGCTGACATGCACGAGGCCGATCGCGAAAAGATCCTGATTGATGAAACTCCGGCGGATGAAGCGGTAGAAGCCACAAGGAAACATATCTTGCGGGACATCTGTGGGTTCGCGGCCCAAGAAATCCTGGACCATCGGGTGATCCAGAAGGCCGGCGTCGGGTTTGCCCAGATTTTCAACCGGCTCCAGCAAGACACGCGCGTCCACGTCGAAGAAAACGCAGATCCGATGCAGAATGTCGGGCCTTGGGAAGCTTTCGCCGCTGAGATATCGGTTGAACTGTGTGCGATTTATCCCAAGCTCGCGGCACAAGGATGCGATCGACCCATAGGGCGCACTGAGAAGGCGCAGATTGCGACCGAAGATCCTGCGCAATCCGGCCGGATCAAGCTTTGATTTACTTTTACGCAACTTGACCCAACTCGTGACCACGGCAAAACTGGCAGGCTTCTGACCTTAACCGGGGTTCAGTTTAAGGCAATTTTTCCTCGTGACCAGAGCATTCAAGGGCCGGTCGACCATAGGTGACGCGACTTAGCGTCACTCTTGTTGCAATTTGATACAAGTTTGCACCTTGCGCGAGGCGTTTTTGCGTGTCCTGCTAGGGGTGTTGTGACCCATCTGTAGCGTGGTGCGAAGAGGTTGTTAAAATGTACGGAGTGGTTTTGTGGATGGACGTCGAAGGCTCACGCGCGGTCATCTGGTGCGAGGATCATGGTGATCTGGCCTTTCTGGCCACCGATGAGGGGGTGCATGACGGGGCCAGTCTGGACGCAGGCGATCTGATCCATTTCGAGGTGACGTGGGATGGCAACACCCGCAAGGCCAACAATCCAAGGCTTGTTGTGTCCGAAGCCTACCCGACACTTCCCATGGAACTCTGCGCATTGTTCAAGTCCGGCTCAGACCCCGTAGAGCCGAGCGCTGCCAACGCCCATACGAACGTGGTGACGTTTCCGACCCCGCAAAAACACGTCTCGTCACGGCCCGACGCCGTTGTCCCGACCGTTGCCGGGCGAAAGGTTGTCTGAAAGCTTGCGCAGAACCCCGGCCCCCCGGATTTTTGCGCAATGCAGTTTCTTGGGTACGTGTTGTACGCGGCCCGGGTCTGCTTGATCCCCCGGGTTTGAGGTGGACCGCTTCAGACGTCGCTGCCGCGGCGCAACGCTGCGACCCCGGTGCGGGCGATCTCGATCAGGCCAAGCGGGCGCATCAGGTCGGCGAAAGCGTCGATCTTGTCCGGCGTTCCGGTGATTTCGAAAACAAAGCTGTTCAGGGTGCTGTCCACCGCATTTGCCCGGAAGATGTCGGCAAGGCGCAGCGCCTCGACCCGCTTGTCGCCTGTGCCCTGCACCTTCAAAAGAGCCAGCTCGCGTTCGACGGCCTTGCCTTCGACCGTCAGGTCGTGAACTTCGTGCACAGGGACGATGCGCCCAAGCTGGGCCTTGATCTGTTCGATCACCTGGGGCGTGCCTGTCGTGACGATCGTGATGCGGCTTGTATGCCCGGTATGGTCGACCTCGGCCACGGTCAGGCTGTCAATGTTGTAGCCTCGGCCGGAAAACAGCCCGATGACCCGCGCCAGAACGCCGGGTTCGTTGGCGACGATCACGGCGAGGGTATGGGACTCGACCTCATCCGAGAAGGTGGGGCGCAGGTTATAGGCCGAATGCTTGGACGAGCCTTTTTTGATCTGTAGCGGCGACATGACGTTTCCTTGGTAAGCGAGCGTGCGCGGGCACGTGCGACAATGGGAATGGGGCAGGGCGCGGGTGCGTCACACCCACGCCCGCGCGGTCTTAGACAAGCACCGCGCCTTTTGATCCGATGGCATCCTTGGTCGAGGCGTTCTGACCCAGAAGCATCTTGTTATGCGGCTCGCCCGACGGGATCATCGGGAAGCAGTTCTCGTGCTTTTCGACAAGGCAGTCGAAGATCACCGGCCCATCATGGTTCAGCATTTCCATGATCGCATCGTCCAGATCGGCGGGATCCGAACACAGGATACCCTTGGCCCCGAACGCTTCGGCCAGCTTGACGAAATCGGGCAGTGCCTCGGACCAACTGGAGGAATAGCGCTCGCCATGCAGCAGCTCCTGCCACTGGCGCACCATTCCCAGGCGTTCGTTATTGAGAATGAACTGCTTGACGGGCAGGCGGTATTGAACGGCGGTGCCCATCTCCTGCATGTTCATGAGCCAGCTTGCCTCGCCCGCGACATTGATGACCAGCGCGTCGGGATGCGCCATCTGCACGCCGATCGAGGCCGGGAAGCCATAGCCCATGGTGCCAAGCCCACCCGACGTCATCCAGCGGTTGGGATCGTTGAAGCCCAGATACTGCGCCGCCCACATCTGATGCTGGCCCACTTCGGTACAGATGTAGCGGTCATGGTCCTTGGTCAGCGCCTCGAGCCGTTCCAGCGCATATTGCGGCTTGATCGACTTGCCTTCTTGTTTGAAGGAGAGGCAATCGACCTTGCGCCAGGCCTCGATCTTGGCCCACCACTTCTGGATGGCCTCGCGGTTCACCTTGCGACCGCGCGATTTCCAGACATTCAGCACATCCTCGAGCACATGGGCGATATCTCCGATGATCGGAATATCGGTCTTGATCACCTTGTTGATCGACGACGGGTCGATATCGATATGCGCCTTTTTGGAGCTGGGGCTGAAGGCGTCCAGACGCCCGGTGATCCGGTCGTCGAAGCGCGCGCCGATATTGATCATCAGGTCACAGCCATGCATTGCCATGTTGGCCTCGTAGAGGCCGTGCATCCCGAGCATTCCCAGCCAGTGCTGGCCATTGGCCGGATATGCGCCCAGACCCATCAGTGTCGAGGTGATGGGGATGCCGCTGGCCTCGACCAGCTCGCGCAGAAGCTGGCTGGCGGCAGGACCGGAATTGATGACGCCGCCGCCCGTGTAGAAGATCGGACGTTCCGCCACTTCGAGCGCTTCGACCAGTTCGATGATCGTTGCCATGTCGCCCTTGACCTGCGGCTGGTAATGGCTGGTCTTGGCCTTTTGCGGCGGCGTGTAGTCTGCCGAGGCGAATTGCACATCCTTGGGAATGTCCACGAGAACAGGGCCGGGACGGCCCGCGGTGCAGACATGAAACGCCTGATGCAGGATCTCGGAAAGGTTCTTGGTGTCGCTCACCAGCCAGTTGTGCTTTGTGCAGGGACGCGTGATGCCGACGGTATCGGCCTCCTGGAAGGCGTCGTTGCCGATCATGAAGGTCGGGACCTGACCGGTCAGCACGATGATCGGAATGGAATCCATCAGCGCATCGGTGAGGCCCGTCACCGCGTTGGTGGCGCCGGGGCCCGACGTCACCAGAACCACGCCGGGCTTGCCGGTGGAGCGGGCATATCCTTCGGCGGCATGCACAGCGCCTTGTTCGTGGCGCACAAGGACGTGGCGGATGTCGTTTTGCTGAAAGATCTCGTCATAGATCGGTAGCACCGCACCGCCGGGATATCCGAATACGACGTCCACGCCCTGGTCCTTGAGGGCCTGAACCACCATTTTCGCTCCGGTCATCTGACGTGTCATCGCTTTTGCTCCGTTCATGACGTCAATTCACTGTTCTACGCATAAAAAAGCCCCCGGTCTTCGGGGGCGCATGGGGACCATTAGGGTATCCGTTACCGGCCCATGCGCCTTTTGCCTACAACTACGATTAGCGGTGCCATCCGAGGCGACTCCTTTACTGCGTGCGCGGGACATTAGGTTGCGCTGCAGGGGGCGTCAACCACATTTCGAAGAAAAAATTTCGCAAAGCCGGTGTGTTTCTTTTCATTTGTTGCGCGGAGTGGCGGCGCGGCGAAACGCGGCAGATACCGGAGTGCGGAAAGCTAGAGCTTCACACCGGTTCCGCCCTGCAGCACACCGTGCTCCATCGCATAGCGGGTCAGCCCGGCGGTCGAACTGATACCCAGTTTGCGCTTGATGTTCTTGCGGTGGGTCTCGACGGTGCGGACCGATATGTCCAACGCCTGAGCCACGTCCCGGTTCGATTTTCCCTGTGCCAGCTGCAGAAGGATCGTCTGTTCACGGTTGGTCAACTGCTCGCGGCCGGGGCGTTCATAGGGCTCCAGCGATCCCTTGGCGCCTGTGCACAGATAGCGCTGGCCCGTCATGACGGCATCGATGGCGTGCTTTATTTCCTCGGTCGGGACATCCTTGAGCACATATCCCACCGCACCATGGCTGAGCGCGGAAGAGATGTATTCGGGGCTGTCATGCATCGACAGGATGAGGATCCGTGTGGCCGGTCGACGTTCGAGAATGATTTCCGTGGTCGACAGGCCGCCGATCCCGGGCATGTTGAGATCCAGCAGAATGACGTCGGGTTGCAGCCCTTCGACCTGTTCGATGATCTCCTGACCGCTGGACAGCGAGGCGATCACCTCGATGTCGTCATAACTCTCGAGAATGGTGCGCAGCCCCTGGGCGACCATGGGATGGTCATCGACGATTGCAACGCGGATTGTCTTGGTGGCTGTGGATATCATGCGCTCGCTTTCGTTTCTTCGCCGATGCGATCCTGAGGGGGAAGGAGGTGGGTCAGCGGGACACTGGCCTCGATGATCGTGCCGCTGCGGGATGACAGGATGCGGAGTGTCCCGTCGAGTTGTTCGACCCGTTCCTGCATGTTGCGCAATCCAAGACCGGTGCCCGAAGCGTTGGACGGCGATCCGGTCTCCATGCCGTGGCCATTGTCGCAAATCTTCAGAGTGGCCCCACGGCTGTGGCCGCGCAGGTCGATCTCGACATGGGTGGCGCCCGAATGACGCTCAATATTGGTCATGGCTTCTTGTGCCACACGGTAGAGCGCGATCTTGGCGTCCTCGGCCAGCCGGTTGCGAAAGACCACGGTTTCGAATGTGACCTCGATGCCGGTTCGTTCGCCGAAGTCTTCCGCCAGCGTCCTTATGGCGGGGCCAAGACCAAGGTCGTCCAGGACACCGGGACGCAGATCGCGGCTGATCCGCCGCACTTCCTGAATGGCGCCGGACAGGTGTTCGATCCCCTGATCCAGGTTGTCGCTTCCGGCATTGTCGCCATTGGACAGCCGGCGTTTCGCGATCTCGAGGGCAAAGCGCACGCCGACAAGGATCTGGCTGATCCCGTCATGCAATTCGCGGGCGACGCGCCGGCGTTCCTCTTCCTGTGCGTCGAAAACCCGTTGCGTCAGTTTCTTCAGTTTTGCATCGGCCAGCCTGCGTTCGCGCATGTTGATGAACAGCCCGCTGGTGAAGACCAGCAGCAATGCCGCCAGAGTGATCGCACCGATATACAGGAACGTGCGGCGCACCTTGGTTTCGACCTGTTCGCGCGATGCGGCAACGGTCGCCACGACATCATCCACGAAAACGCCTGTGCCGACGGCCCATCGCCAATCCTGAAAGCCGATCACGTAGACAACCATCCGGGCCATCTCGCCGGTGGAGGGTTTGGGCCAGTCGTAGCTGTGGTAGCCGCCGCCCGAGCGCGCCAGCCTGATCAACTCGTCGGTGATCGGCACGCCGTTCGGATCGGTCATGCCGTCCCAGTTCGCCCCGATCAGTTCGGTGGACCGGGGGCTGACAAGATTGTTGCCGTCATAATCGTAAACGAAGAAATACCCGTCCTGACCATAGAGCATCGCCGACAGCGTCCGGGTGACTTCGAGCTTGGCGTCCTCATCATCGGGGGCGGCGCGACCATAGACATTGATCACCGCGTTGCGGGCTATGGACAGATAGTTCTTCAGCTCGGCACGTTTTGCCGCGATCAGCTGATCCTCGAGCTGGCGTATCTCGCGCTCGGCCAATTGTCGCGATTGCAGCGTGACAAGAACAGAGATGGCCACCGCTGCAAGGATCAACGGCAGGGTGGCTGTCAGAAACATCTTCTGACCGAAATTCAGTCTGAGTCGATCGCGCAGCAACGCCATGCGATTCGCTTAATCCGAATCAAACGCGAATCCCAGAGGGGCACCCTGCGTCAGGTCCAAATAAAGGCATTGCGGTCGTGGCGGAGGGCAGGAATTTGACCGATCTACGCAGTTCTAGGTATTCCCGGATGAATTCCGGCGCGTTAGGGTCTCCGGGCTTTAACGGTTTGGACGCCTGCCGGAGGAAGAGGCGTTTGCACATGATCTTGGAGGAGATACTCAATGGATCGTCGTTCTTTCCTGAAGAACTCTGCCCTCGGCGGCACAGCTGCTGCCGCCACGCTGGCCGCTCCGGCCTATGCGCAGGGCAACCGTACGTTGACGATGGTGACGACATGGGGTCGTGGCCTTGCCGGTGTGTTCGATGCCGCCCAGAAGGCGGCCGACAACATCAATGCCATGGCGGACGGGTCCATCACGGTCGACGTCAAGGGCGCGGGCGAGCTTGTGGGCGCGTTCGAAGTGTTCGACGCCGTGACGGCGGGACAGGCCGACATGTATCACGGTGCCGACTATTACTTCGTCGGCCAGCACCCGGCCTATGCCTTCTTCACCTCGGTGCCGTTCGGCATGACCGCGCAGGAACTGGCCAATTGGTACTACCATGATGGCGGCCACGAGCTGCATGACGAGCTGGGCCAGATCTTTGGCCTCAAATCCTTCCTCGCGGGCAATACCGGCGCGCAGGCCGGTGGATGGTTCGCCAAGGAAATCAACGGCCCCGAGGATTTCAATGGCCTGAAGTTCCGGATGCCCGGTCTTGGTGGCAAGGCGCTTGGCAAGCTGGGGGCCTCGGTGCAGAACCTGCCGGGTGCCGAAGTGTACCAGGCGCTGGCATCGGGTGCGATCGACGGCACTGAATGGATCGGCCCCTGGGCGGATGAAAAGGCCGGCTTCCAGGAAATCACCAAGTTCTACTACACCGCCGGCTTCCACGAGCCGGGTGCGGGCCTGTCGATCGGCATGAACCGCGATGTCTTCGACAGCCTGACGCCTGCGCAGCAGAAGATCATCGAGATCGCCTGTGCCGAAGCGCACCAGTGGAACCTTGCACAGTTCCTCGCCAATAACGGGGCGGCGCTGCAGCGTCTGCAGTCGGCTGGCGTCAAGACCCTCGAATTCCCGGAAACCGTCTGGGATGCTTTCGGCCAGGCCTCCGAGGAAGTCCACCAGGAGAACATGGGCGACGACATCTACAAGAAGGTCTATGACAGCTACATGGCGTCGCTGCGCTCGTCTTCGGGTTGGCTGCAGAAGTCCGAGGGCGCCTACCGGGCACAGCGCGACCGTGTCCTCGGCTAAGGCACGGATACGCTGAAATCACGCGGGTTCCGACGCTGTTCGGGACCCGCAGATGCGTTATGGCTTGCGGGCCTGAAATCTAACTCGGTGCGAGGGAACGATGCTGGACGCAGCTGTCTGGTTTTTCCAGAACATCGCCATGGCCTTCTACAACCTGGGCTATGCGATCACCCATCCAAGCCTCTGGCTCGACTGGTCGGACAAGGCGTCGATCATGCGGTTCATCTATTATGGCGGATCGGTCGAGTTCTTCTTCGTGGTGTTCACGACCTTTCTGGTGTTTACCGGCATAGGCTTGTGGAAAAGCGGCTTCATGTGGGGCTGCGTGCGCGTGCTGGAAGGCTTTGCGAATACCGTGGGCCGGTTCTTTGCCTGGGCCGGCCTGCTGATGGTGCTGCAGCAAATCATGATCGTGTTCATCCAGCGTATCTTTGCGCGGCCCGATATCGTGATCGGCTTCGGCATCCCGCTCGAGATGGACATCAGCTGGTGGGCCGAGGAACTCAAGCTGTACAATGCGCTCGTGGTGTCCCTATGCGCCACATACACATTCGTTCAGGGCGGGCATGTGCGTGTCGATCTGGTCTATTCGGCGGTCAGCTTTCGCACCCGCAAAATCATCGACATGGTCGGATCGTTGGTGTTCATGATGCCCATGGCGGTGATCACCTGGCTCTATGGCTGGTTTTTCATGTGGCGTCACCTGATCGTTCCGAACCCCTCTGCCAGTGACACGCTGGACCGTCTGGTGCTCAAGTCGCGCGCCTTGCGCTGGAATGTCGAAACGATCGGTTTCTCGCCCAACGGCTTCAACGCGTATTTCCTGTTCAAGATACTGCTGGTCGTTTTCGCGGGGATGGTTTTCCTCCATGCGGTGGCGTTCTTCTACAGATCGTTCCTCGAGTGGCGCGAAGGACCGGAGAGTGAAAACAAGTATCTCGACAAGGACAGTCTCGGCGAGGGCCAAGACGCCTTCGAAGGCACACATTAAGGGGGCGGGCAGCCATGTTATTCGGACTTGACGGAGTCGAGATCGGCCTGATCATCGTGTTCCTGTGTCTTTTCGGCGGGATCCTTTCGGGGTTTCCGGTGGCCTTCGCCATCGGCGGCGCGGGGATCATATCCTTCGGCATCATCGCGGCGCTCGACAGCGCAGGCTTGTTGATCCACCAGGCGATCGACACCTCCAGCCAGGCCTATGATGCGCTGATTTCATCGGGGATCAGACCCGAAACGATATCGGTTTTCCGATATCCGGAATTGCCCCGCATCGGCGAGCCGGTCTTCCCGCAGGGGTGGGAAGTCGCGCTGGATCGCAATGTCAGCTTCATCGTGAACCGGATCAACGAGCGTGTGCTTGCCGGTCAGTCGATCGAAACCCTGCTGGCGGTGCTGATGTTCGTGCTGATGGGGATCACGCTTGAACGGTCCAAGATCGCCAATGATCTGCTGACGACCATGGCGCGCGTGTTCGGCCCACTGCCGGGCGGCTTGGCCGTGTCCGTGGTGGTCGTGGGGGCCTTCCTCGCGGCATCTACCGGTATTGTCGGCGCGACCGTCGTGACCATGGGGTTGCTGTCGCTGCCGACCATGCTGCGCAACAATTACAGCCCCGAGATCGCAACCGGGGTTATCGCCGCAAGCGGCACGTTGGGGCAGATCATTCCGCCGTCCATCGTGATCGTCCTGCTGGGGACGCTGGCGGGGGATCTCTATTCCTCGGCGCAGGAGACGCGCGCACAGATCGCGGGATGTACGGACGCTCTGACCTATCTGGGCGAACCCGCCGTGGTTTCGGTGGGCACCCTGTTCCAGGCCGCCCTGCTGCCGGGTATCCTGCTGGCCCTGCTATACGCGCTTTATGCCTTTGGGTATGCCCTGTTCAATCCAAGCCGCGCGCCCGCGGTGGAACTGGGCCGCGCGAATGCCGAGCCGCTGACCCGCAACGAGGCCTTCACCTGGTTCGTCGGCGTCCCTGCGGCGCTGATCGCGGGGATGCTGCTGCTTGGTCAGGTGAACATCATCGGCTCGCAAAGCCTTCAGGTCGACAGTTTCACGGATCGCGGGGCCTCGGCGTCGCTGCGCACCAATGTGGGCGACGAGTGCAAGGCCTCCATGATCGAACTGCACGGGCAGGAGGCATGGGACAAGGCCGTTGCCGAACAACAGGCCATCGACGACGCGGGCGGCCTTGAGGAAAGCACGCGCCTCAGCCCGGAACAGATTGCCGAGCTGGTCGCCCAGAAAGAAGCCGATGCCGCCCCGATCGGCACCGGCGTCGCGACGATCCTGTTGCTGCTTTCCCTGGTGCTGGTGGTGGCCCGTGGTGTCCGCCCGACGGCCCCGCCGGCACCGTTGCTGATCGGCGCGCTCGGGATCGTTCTTGGCCTGATCGTGGACATGCTGCTGATCGCCCCCTCGACCAGTTCCGGCGTATCGCTTGTCCTGTTGGCGGTTCCCTATTCGATGGCCCTTTATGGCTGTTCCCATGCGGTAAGGCGTCTTGCGCAAAACGATCTGATCCGGGTGGTCTTTCCGCCGCTGGTCCTGATCGTCGCGGTGCTTGGGTCGATCCTCGGCGGGATCACCAACCCGACACCCGCTGCGGCCCTTGGGGCAGGGGGCGCGATCATGCTGGCGGCCTATCGCCGGCTGAAAGACGAAGACCGCTCGGGCAAGGTCATCATCTTCGCCACCTTCGCGATCATCGTGGCGATCCTTCTCGGGATCAATTTCGACCTGCGGATCAACCAGGCCGAGGTGCCGCTGGAAAGCTGGCTGGCGTTTTTCGGCGCCTATGCCGCGTATCTCTATGCGATCTTCGGATTGTTCTATGCGTGCTGGGTTCTGTTCGCGGGCGGGGTCCTGACCCCGGTTGTCCGCGAGACAGCCAAGGTCACATCGATGGTGTTCACGATCCTGATCGGCTCTCAATTGCTGAACCTCGTCGTGATCTCCTTCGGGGGCGAACACTACATCCAGCAGTTCCTGCGCAGCTTCGACAATGAATACAAAGTGTTCCTGATCGTCATGCTGGTCCTGTTCATCCTCGGGTTCGTGCTGGATTTCCTCGAGATCATCTACATCGTGATTCCGATTGTCGGTCCGGTGATCTATGGCGGCACGTTCGATCCGAAATGGGTCACGATCATGATCGCGGTCAATCTGCAGACCAGTTTCCTGACGCCACCATTCGGGTTTGCGCTGTTCTACCTGAGAGGGGTCGCGCCGAAAGAGGTGACCACGGGCCACATCTATCGTGGGGTCTTGCCCTTCGTGCTGATCCAGGTCGCGGGGCTGGGGATCCTGTTCTTCTTCCCCGCAATCGTGACGATCGTGCCCGCCCTGATCGGTCACTGAGGCAGGCAACTTATATGTCGTGAAATGCATGAAGGCCGCCTTTCGGGGCGGCCTTCTGTGTAAGGGCGGGTCGCGGGTTCAGCGCACCAGGTCGCGCATCCCGCGATCGATGCCCTGCAAGGTCATCGGCACCATGCGCCCTTCGAAAATCTCGTCGATCATGCGGATCGAATGAGTGTGTCCCCAATATGGCTCGGGGACCGGATTGATCCAGACATGGCTGGGCCATTGGGCCCGCGCGCGCTCGAGCCAGACCTGACCGGATTCGGGGTTCCAATGCTCATTGGCCCCGCCGGGATAGGCGATCTCATAGGGGCTCATGCTGGCGTCGCCGACAAAGATGCACTTGTAGTCGGAGCCATAGGTATGCAGCACGTCCCATGTGGGCGTCTGCGCATCCCAGCGACGGCGATTGTCGCGCCAGACCCCTTCGTAAAGGCAGTTGTGGAAATAGAAATATTCCATGTGCTTGAATTCGGCGCGGGCCGCGCTGAACAGCTCTTCCACGACCTTGACATGCGGATCCATCGATCCGCCGACATCGAGAAACAGCAGCACCTTGACCGCATTGCGCCGCTCGGGCCGGGTTTGCACGTCAAGATACCCGTGCTCGGCGGTGGCGCGAATGGTCCCGTCGAGGTCAAGCTCGTCGGCGGCGCCGCTACGTGCCCATTGCCGCAGGCGCTTGAGCGCGACCTTGATATTGCGCGTGCCCAACTCGACGCTGTCGTCGAGATTGCGGAACTCGCGCTTGTCCCAGACCTTCACGGCGCGGCGATGGCGGGATTTGTCCTGTCCGATGCGCACGCCTTCGGGGTTATAGCCATATGCCCCGAAAGGTGACGTTCCAGCCGTACCGATCCATTTGTTGCCGCCCTGATGCCGGCCTTGCTGGTCGCGCAGCCGCTCCTTGAGGGTTTCCATCAGCTTGTCGAACCCGCCAAGTGCCTCGATCTCGGCCTTCTGCTCGTCGCTGAGATGCTTTTCCGCCAGCTTTTCCAGCCATTCCGCAGGCAGGTCGACCGCCTTCAGCACATCCGCGGCCGACAGCTCTTCGAGGCCTTCGAAACTGGCGGCGAAGGCGCGGTCGAAACGGTCGATCAACCGCTCGTCCTTCACCATCGATGTGCGCGCCAGATAGTAGAACGCCTCGAGGTCATAGGTGACCAGATCCGCCGTCATCGCCTCGAGAAAGGTGAGGTATTCGCGCAAGCTGACCGGAAGACCGGCCTTGCGAAGATTTTCGAAGAACGGCAGGAACATGCGCGCCTCCTCAGATCGAGGCGCGATGGATGATCAGCGTGATGAAAAGACCGGCCAGCGTAAAGACCAACGCATAAACAAAGGCGTATTGGAGGATGTCAGCCAGCTTGCCCTTGCGGCGCTTGGCGATCATGGCTCCTATGGTGGCGCCCAGAATGGCTCCGACTACGATGATCATATGCTCGTGCTACCCGTCTGATCCCCTGATTGGATTGAGCATCGTGATCTCGCGCAGCTTCGCGCGCACCGCCCAATCCGCCCCGAACCCGTATCGTGCCCAGCCAAGACTGTCCAGACGTACGGCATGCGCTTCGGCGACGCGGCCAACCTGATCCAAAGCCTCGGCCTGCAGCATCATGAGCGTTGCGAGAAGGGCCGCGTTCTCATGGCTTTCCGCAGTTTCCAGATGGGGCTCTATCAGGTTGATCGCGTCCTGGCCGCGGCCTTCACTGATGGCGTAGGCCGCCAGTTGCGAGGCCGTGTAGGCCCGGTGCAGGTCAGTGCCCGGTGTTTGGCGATAGATACGATCGGCGATCCGGAACTGTTCATGCGCGAAATCGGGGTCCGTCGATTGCGTCAGCCGACCCAGGGCGAAATGGCTGAAGGCAAGGCGGTGATCATGCCAGCCGACATCTTGCGCGATGCGCAAGGCGTCAAGCGCTGCCTCTCGGCGTTCAGCGGGGCGCGCGCCCGGGCCAAGCGCAGTCTGGATGGCGCGCACCCACACCCGTGGGGTAGACGTGACGTTGCGTGGGGCGATGGCGTCTCCGGCCGGGTTGAGACGGCTCAGGATGCCGGGCAGGCGCGCCGCGACTTCCGAGCGCGTCATGCCTGAATGGAGCTCCGGCGCATAATAGGCGCGCAAGATCAGCATGTCGAAGCCGCTCAGCACCGTGTGCACATTGTCATCGTTGAAGACCGAGTCGGGCAGGCGGTAGAGATCGTTCAGCGGGCCGATGGCCTGTGCCACCTCTTCATGCAGGCAGTCACGCACTTCCTGCGGTGAGGAATCGTTGGGCAGGAAAACCGCCAGTCTCTGGCGTTCGGTCAACAGGCTCCAGTTTGTCGCGCGTGTGTTCCGGGCGCTGCTGTATTCCGACAGGCTCGATATGTTGGGAACCACGAAACAAGCGGCCTGCGGCAGGTGCCGGCGGATCTCGGACCGCGGGACAGCCTCGATCGTGATATTCGCGTCGCCGCCCCGCACGGCGGTTACGTCAATCCCCGCTTCGGAACGCAGCCGCGAGACAAGCCGTTGCAGATCGGGCATCAGCGTCGGCGGCGGTGACCCTGTGACCCGGATCGTGATCGGCCCCTTGAACCGCGACAGATAGGGCAGGGCGCGCCCGGACTCGAGCTGGAACGACAACTCGAGGAAATCGCGTTCGATATCGCGGTTGGAGCGCAGCGGCGGAGCTGGCGGAGATCCGGCAAACATCTTCATTGCCGGCATCGAGCTTTCTTCATGGGTGGCCGCCCGCGACGGCATGTCACTGACCGACCCGGGCACGCAGGCTCCGAGCACAAGACAAAGCGGTATTATGATGCGGCGCATTAGCCCCCCAAAACCTGAATTCAGCATCACTCGCACCGGGGCAAGATTGCCCCGCATACAGGTTCCAAGGCCGAGTCCTTCAGGCTGTCCGGATGCATCGCAGGCCGGAACATCGCCGCGTCGATGGACGCCGGCAATGGAACCTGACCTGTAAAACCAATCTTGCTGTCCAAGATAAGGACGGCGCGGGGCAAAACTGTGACTGACATGTTTTTCCCGGTCCCTGACGGGAGAGGCGATCACTTTATGTCGGAAAACCAATGTCATGAGCATGTGGGATGATCTTACCGAGATCGTCGGGCCATGAAGGCCAGCCGTTCGAAAAGATGCACGTCCTGCTCGTTTTTCAAAAGGGCGCCGTGCAATTTCGGCAAGGCGTCCGCGCCATCGCGCTTGAGGTCTTCCTGGCTCAGATCCTCTGCCAGAAGCAGTTTCAACCAATCCAGGACTTCCGAGGTCGATGGTTTCTTTCGCAACCCCGATTGGTCGCGGATCTCGTAGAACTGCGTCAAGGCAGTGGTGAGCAACTGGTCCTTGATGCCGGGATGATGCACCTCGACGATCTGCTTCATGGTCTCCATGTCCGGGAAGCGGATGTAGTGGAAGAAACAGCGCCGCAGAAACGCGTCCGGCAGTTCCTTTTCATTGTTCGAGGTGATGATGACGATGGGCCGGTTGGCCGCGCGGATCGTCTCACCGGTTTCGTAGACATAGAATTCCATCCGGTCGAGTTCCTGCAGAAGGTCGTTTGGAAACTCGATATCGGCCTTGTCGATCTCGTCGATCAGCAGCACGACCTTCTCGTCGCTCTCGAAGGCTTCCCACAGCTTGCCCTTGCGGATGTAGTTGCGCACGTCGTGCACGCGCTCATCGCCAAGTTGGCTGTCCCGCAACCTTGAGACCGCGTCATACTCGTAAAGCCCCTGCTGCGCCTTGGTGGTGGACTTGATATTCCATTCGATCATCCGAAGCCCGAGCGACTTGGCCACCTGGCGCGCCAGCTCGGTCTTGCCGGTTCCCGGCTCGCCCTTGACCAGCAAAGGCCGTTCCAGCGTCACCGCGGCATTCACCGCCACCGTCAGATCACCGGTTGCGACATAGGTGTCGGTTCCTTCGAATTTCATGTCGATATGGTTCCTTCGCTAAAGGATGGTCAAGCTGTGACAATCGCACAGTAAGCCCATATATAAAACACATCAATCCAGCGTGATTGCCTAGTGACATTCCCCGCCCCGGAGTGTAGTTCCTGCGCCAGGAAGCGCCGCGATCTGAGGAGATTATCATGCCAGACGTTGGCCTTGATGAGGGGAACAAAATGAAAGCCGAAGTCTTTCTGCCCGAGGATTATCGCCCGGCCGAAGATGAGCCGTTCATGAACGATCGGCAACTTGAATATTTCCGTCGCAAATTGATTAACTGGAAGAATGATCTGCTCGAAGACAGCCGTGACACGATCGAAGGGCTGCAGGACGGCACCCGCGCGATTCCCGATGTCGCGGACCGGGCAAGCGAAGAAACCGACCGCGCGCTGGAATTGCGCACGCGCGATCGCCAGCGCAAGCTGGTCGCCAAGATAGACGCTGCCTTGCGTCGAATCGACAATGGTGAATACGGCTATTGCGAAGTCACCGGCGAGCCGATCAGCCTCAAACGGCTCGATGCGCGCCCGATCGCCACGATGAGCCTCGAAGCCCAGGAACGGCACGAGCGTCGCGAGAAGGTTCATCGCGACGACTGAACGTGGCAATCACAATCAATCATGTGCGCCGGGGCTTTCGCTCCGGCGTTTTTCATTCCAATAAAGCGTCATGAGTTTGTCGGACCTGAAAATACTGGTGATCGGAGCGGGCATTGGCGGCCTGACGGTTGCCCGCGCACTGGCGTTGCGCGGCGCGGATGTCACCGTGCTAGAACAAGCCCCGGAAATCAGCGAGGTGGGCGCCGGTATCCAGGTCAGCCCCAACGGCTTCGTGGTGCTTCGGGCGCTCGGCCTCGACACCATGCTGAGCAACCGCGCGGTCGAGGCCGAAGCGGTCAGCTTGCGCGACTATGGCGGCGCGCCTGTTGTCAGGATCGAGTTGTCGCAACTCGACATGCGGGGGTATTATTTCCTGCACCGCGCCGACCTGATCGACATCCTGGCGGATGGTGCGCGGGCGGCGGGGGCCAAGCTGCGGTTGTTGCAAAAGGTCGTCTCGGTCACGCCGGGTGATCGCCCGCGTGTCGATCTGGCCAATGGCGCGTCACTGGGTGCGGATCTCGTGATCGGTGCCGACGGTCTGAAATCCAAGGTCCGCGACGCGCTGAACGGCAGTGCCGCGCCGTTTTTCACCCGGCAGGTCGCGTGGCGCGCCGTGGTCCCCGAAGACGGCGCGGCTGCGCCCTTCGAAGCGCAGGTGTTCATGGGGCCGCATCGGCACCTCGTCACCTATCCGCTGCGTGGGGGGCGTCAGCGCAATATCGTGGCCGTGCAGGAACGTGCGGCCTGGGCCGCCGAAAGCTGGTCGCAAGAGGATGATCCCATGGCGTTGCGCGCGGCCTTCGGCGATTTCTGCCCGCAGGCCCAGGATATGCTGTCGCGGATCGACAAGGTGCATCTTTGGGGGCTGTTCCGTCATCCGGTGGCCGAGGCATGGTATGGCGGTGGCGTGGCACTGATGGGGGATGCCGCGCATCCGACGCTGCCGTTCATGGCCCAGGGCGCGTGCATGGCCCTCGAAGATGCGTGGGTGCTTGCCGATGAACTGGACGGGGCCGGCGACATCGATGCCCGTCTTGCGCGCTATCAGCTTCGTCGCCGCGACCGGACCCGCAGAATAGTGGACGCCGCCAGTGGCAACGCGTGGAAGTACCATCTGTCCTTCGGTCCGCTCCGGTGGGCGGCGCACACGGCCATGAGGCTGGGCGGCGCGATTGCGCCCGAACGCATGGCGCGCCAGTTCGACTGGATATACGGCCATGACGTCACCGCCCTGTCCGGACGCGTCTAGGCACGGGCCCGGTCACGCGTCGAGGGTGATCCAGATCGGGACATGATCGGATGGTTTTTCGCGACCGCGGATATCACGGTCGATCTGGCAGTCGGTCAACAGGTCGGCGGCTTGCGGCGTCAGCAGGAAATGATCGATCCGGATGCCGTCATCGCGGTTCCAAGCGCCAGCCTGGTAATCCCAAAACGTGTAATGTCCGGGGCCCTGATGACGCGCCCTGAACGCTTCGGTGAACCCAAGTTTCAAGATCCGGCGAAACGCGGCGCGGCTTTCCGGCAGGGCCAGCGCATCCTTGCGCCAGGCATCGGGCCGCTTGGCGTCCTCGTCTTGGGGGATCACGTTGTAATCGCCCGCCATCAGCGCGGGTTCCTCGAGGGCAAGCAATGCCTCGGCACGGGCCTTCAGGCGCTCCATCCAGGCAAGCTTGTAGTCGTATTTCGGGCCGGGGGCAGGGTTGCCGTTCGGCAGGTACAGCCCGCAAACCCGCACGGCGGTCTTGTCTCCGATCACCGTGGCTTCGATCCAGCGGGCCTGTTCATCCGCATCATCCCCGGGCAGTCCGCGGGTGACATCTTCAAGTGGCAGTTTCGACAGGATCGCCACCCCGTTGAAGCTTTTCTGGCCATGCGTTTCCACCCGGTAACCACGATCCTCGAAGGGCTCTCGGGGGAAATTCTCGTCTACCGATTTGATTTCCTGCAGCACGGCGACATCAGGCTGTGCCTCATCCAGCCAGTCGGTGACCGCCTGGATACGGGCCTTCACGCCGTTGATGTTGAAACTGGCGATTTTCATGTGCATGGCCCCCTCATGTTCGGCCCTTCTATCGCGCAGCTTCCCGCCTGAGGCAAGGGCTGCGCCGGTCACGGATGCGATCAACACGCTTAGGTTGATTCGTGTCCCATGCCGTCTGGACGGGGGGTCTGCAGCCAGATTTGGCCCTGTGGATAAAAAAATATACCACATCTAGGGTTTGAGATTTTATAAATAAATTCAAGATATTGTTTGTGCCATCACGGGAATGCGGCCTGTGGAAAACTCGGTTAGGTAGAAAAACCAATTGAAAAACAATTTAGACGTGTAATCGTCAGGGGGCTGCAACCTAACCTGGGAGAAAGACATGTTTGCTTTGAAAACCCTTGAAACCGATCTCACCGCCGCTGCGACCGAAACCTTCGCCAGCCTGCACGACGGCACCGCCGTCGAAGCGTTCACCTCGTCCATCGGACCGGTCACCGACGCCACCATGTTTGTTGGCGACGCCGTCGATGCGTTCACCTCGTCGATCGGTCCGATCACCACCGGTGAAGCCATCCGTGGCGATGCGGTCGAGGCATTCACCTCGTCCATCGGTCCTGTGACGACCGGCGATGCCACACGCGGCGACCTGGTTCAGGCGTTCACCTCGAGCATCTGATCTATCGGCGAAACGGAGCCTTCATCAACCTGCCTGACTAGGGGACCCCCATGGGAGACATCGTTCGACTGAATGTTCCGTTTCGCCAACACTCGACAGCCCTGCGGCAAGCCGCTCTTTTGGCGGCCTTCGCAACCCAACGCCGCCGGCCGGACGATGTGTTCTGGATGAAGGAAAACGCCGAACTTTTGAACGTGCTGGATGCCACCGGCGCCGCCACGGATCCCCAGGCCCTTTCCGTCCACCGCCCCTTTTACGATCAGATCGAGGACCGGCTGGGGTTCTTTCCCCAATACTACCGCTTCCTTCTGTCGATCTGCCTTGACCTGGAAGACCTCGGAATTGGCGGCGACAAGGCGGAAGCCCTGGCGCATTGGGTCTCCGAGGCGGGCCTTGTCGATGCAGAGCTTTCGGATCTTCAACGGGCCGAGGCCCGGCGCCTGTGTCTGCGGCGCGGGGTTGATCCATTGCCCCATGACACAGGCCTCAACGATCGGCTGCGCGGTTTCGCGCGCCGTTCGGAAACCTTTGCGATGCCCAACAAGAAAGCGGCGTATGAACTCACGCATATCGTGTTCTACCTCTCGGAATATGGCCGCAAGGACCCGGACCTGGACGAGGTCTTCATCGACAGCCTGTCCTTTGCCGGCACCCTGGCGTTCCTCGACATGAACCTCGATCTTCTGTCCGAGATCTGTATCGCACTGCGCTTCGCCGGAACGACGCCGCCCGAGATCTGGGAAAGCTGGATTTCCCAACAGGCGCGCCGCTTCAGCATCGTCGCCTCGGATGCGGCGGGCGTGGCGGATGATTACCACCAGTTCCTCATGGTCAACTGGCATCAATCCCTGGCCGGCGGCTGCGCCTTCGAGCGGCAAGTGCCCAAAGGCCCGATCCAGTTCCGCCAGGCCCATCCCGGGCCGGGCACATTGCGCGAATTGTCGGAATGCATGTACGGGCTGGGGGACAGGCGCAGCGCGGACTGGCCCGCGATGAGACGCACGATCCACGACAGGCTGTCATCGGACGCCGTGTCAGTTCTCAACCTGGCCGAAGCCGCAACCGACAGGTTCGAGGCGTTCTTTGCCGGTTTCGCCCGGACCGGGCTTGCGCGTCTTGGCGGAGACCGCTTTTGAAACCGGCCGTCTCAGCCCGCCCGGCTGCCGTCGGGGCCGTGCTGATCGTGCTCTATACATTGCTGATCACCGGCGCCGATGCCATCACCAAGGCATTCGCCCTGTCCTATGCCGCGCCGCAATTATTCGCGCTGTCCGGCGCGGTTGTCGTCGCCCTCAGTGTCCTTGGATCACGGCTGAGCGGTGACCGACGGGGCCTGCGCACGCATGCACCCTGGGCGATGGCTGTCCGATCCGTGGCGACGGTGGCCGGGGCGCTGGCCTTTTATCACGCGTTCCGGCTGCTGCCATTTGCCGAGGTGTTCCTGTTCATTGCCCTGGTGCCGATCTTTGCCGGTATCCTGTCCGGGCCGGTCCTGTCCGAACCGGTGCGCCCGCAAGCCTGGGGCGGGCTTGCCCTTGCAAGCCTCGGGGTGGTGGCGCTCTTTCCCGCCGGCCTCTCGTCGATCGGGATCGGTCATGTCGTGGCGCTGTCGGCGGCCCTGCTGGGGACGGTGTCGATGCTGGCGGCGCGCTATATCTGCCGGGTCGAGGGAAATCTGCTGGCGCAGGTCTTTTACCCCAACGCCGCGCTCATGGTCGTCATGGCTTGCGCCCTGCCATTCGTCTTCCAGCCGATGCCATTGCACGATCTGGGGTGGGCACTGGCCTATGGCGTGATCCTCTTCGGCGCGCGGTGGGTGCTCGTGGGCGCCATGCGGTGCATGCCGGCCTATGTCGTCACGCCGCTGATGAACCTGCAGTTTCTGTGGATGGTTCTGTTCGGGGCGGTGGTCTTCGGGGAAACGCCGGTCGCGTCGGTCTATTGGGGGGCCGGCCTGATGGTCGCGGCCAGCGCGTGGCTGATGGTCGATCAACTGCGCCCGCGTTCCGCCGCCGCGATATCCCCGAAATCCGTCATGCCCGCGGAGTGAGGGACAAAGCCCCGGGGCGCGACATCGTCACGCCCCGAAGGCCCTACATCGAAAACGATGTGCCGCAGCCGCACGAGCTGCTTGCATTGGGATTGTCGATGGTAAAGCGCGCGCCGATCAACTCTTCGGTGAAATCGATTGTCGCGCCGGCCAGAAACGGCAGCGACACACTGTCCACAACCACCTTTTGTCCCATACCTTCAAGGATCAGATCGTCCTCGGCAGGTTGGTCCAGGCGGATATCGTACTGAAAGCCCGAACAGCCGCCGCCCTCGACCGCGATCCTCAGCGCCTGGCCCTGATCCCCGGCGCCGATTTCGGAAAGGCGTGAGAAAGCGCGCTCTGTCACTTTCGGAGGCAATTGCATGTCGGTCTCCTGACGGTTTCGTTATCCCTTGACCTGCAATATATGAGAGCTGAACAAAGGCGACAAGGACAGCCGACATGCAAATGCCCTATGCCTCGGATCCCGCACGCACACGGGGACGACTGGTGCCCGAACAGGAAAGCGCGTTCCGCTCCTGTTATCAGCGGGATCGCGACAGGATCATCCATTCAAGTGCCTTCCGCAGGCTCAAGCACAAGACCCAGGTCTTCGTCGAGCATGAGGGCGATTATTTCCGCACGCGCCTCACCCATTCCATCGAAGTGGCGCAGGTGGCCCGAACGATTTCCGGCGCACTCGGTCTTAATTCCGAACTGACCGAGGCCGTGGCCCTGGCCCATGATCTGGGCCACACGCCCTTTGGCCATACCGGAGAGGATGCTCTGGATGTGCTGATGCAGCCCTATGGCGGCTTCGATCACAACGCGCAGGCGCTGCGGATCGTCACGGCGCTCGAACGTCATTACGCGGAATTCGACGGGTTGAACCTGACATGGGACACGCTGGAAGGCATCGCCAAGCATAACGGTCCGGTGACGGGCGATCTGCCCTATGCGTTGCGCGACTATAACGCCCGGCATGATCTGGAACTCGACACCCATGCCAGCGCCGAGGCGCAGGTGGCGGCCTTGGCGGACGACATCGCCTATAACAATCACGACCTGCATGACGGGCTGCGTGCCGGGCTCTTTACCGAAGCCGATATCGAGGCGTTGCCCATCATCGATACCTGTTACGCCGAGGTCGATGCGGCCTATCCCGGCCTCGATCCCTATCGCAGGCGTCACGAGGCGTTGCGGCGCGTGTTCGGCGTGATGGTGGGGGACGTGATCGAAACCTCGCGGCGGCACCTGTCCGACGCTGCGCCGCGCGACGCCGCGGCGATCCGCCATCTGGGCCGGCCGGTGATCCGCTTTTCGGATGCGATGTGGCAGGATCTGCGCAAGATCCGGGCATTTCTTTTCGCGCGCATGTACCGTGCGCCCGCCGTCATGGAAATGCGCGCCAAGGTGACCCGGGTGGTTGAGGAATTGTTCCCCTTTTACCTGTCGTCGCCGCAATATCTGCCCGAAAGATGGCGCCGAGATGTGGCCGAGGCCCGCGATGATGTGGCCCTGGCGCGGCTGGTCAGCGATTACATTGCCGGGATGACGGACCGCTATGCGCTGCAACAGCACGCCCGCCTTCTGGGCGGCCCCGGCGGCGCGGGGGCCTGGGGCGGGGCGTGACCGCTCAATGGCATCACGACCGCAACAACGGCCGGTTTTTACCAAACCCACCGCGCAGTCGTTGATCCCGGACCGGTCCGGTGCTACGCCGAAAGCTGTGGTGGTAGTATGAGTGGCGTTGGTGCCTGGGGTGGATTTATCTGGCAAGACCGTCGTGATCGCGGGTGCCGGCTGCGAGGTCGGTATCGCCTTGGCGCATGGCTTCATCCGCATGGATGCGCGCGTCGTTCTGGTGGACCGCCACGAAGCGACCATCCTCGAAGTGGCCACCCTCGCGCGCGACCGGATCGAGACGCTGGCTCTCGATCCACTCAGATCCGATCTTTGCCAGCGGTTCGGCGAGGTCTGGGCCGACGAGCCCTTGCATGTGCTGATCCACCTGCAACCCTTGCGCAATCCCGAACGGCTGCCCGATGCGCTGCGCAGCATACCGGCACTCACCCGTGACATGGCGCGCGCCTTGCGGGCCGGACAGGGCAGGGTGCTGGTGCTGTTTCACGCGCCTGTGAACCTGGCCGGGATAGACCGCCGCCTGCTGGACAAGGCCATGGCCGGGCTGCCCGAAATGCTCGATGACAAGCTGGGCGCGCATGGCATCCGTTGCAACGGGCTGCGGCTTCCCGCCAGCCTGTCACAGCGCGGCGTGATCGAAGATCTGGTCTCGACCGTGTCCTTCCTGTGCGGGCCGTCCGGCGGGGCGATCGGCGGGGCGGTTTTGCCGCTTCGGCCCCGTAGCGATTGACGCGCGCACTGGCAGTGATAAACCGGCCCCCATCGAACAAGGGATGATCCGATGAATCTGTTCACCGAAATCCACGGGCTGGTGATGGCCGAGCTTGCGGGACTTCAGGCCGATGGCAAACTGCCCGACACGCTCGATTTCGCGAATGTGGCGGTCGAGCCGCCGCGCGATCCGGCACATGGCGACATGGCCACCAATGCCGCGATGGTGCTGGCCAAGCCCGCCGGCCTGCAACCGCGCGCCATCGCCGAGGATCTTGCCGCCCGCCTGCTGGCCGATGACCGGATCGAAAGCGCAGATGTGGCGGGCCCGGGGTTCCTGAACCTGCGGCTGTCATCGGCTGTGTGGCACAATGTTGTCGCGGCAGCACTCCAGCATGGCGAAGCGTTTGGCCGCTCGACAATGGGCGCGGGCAAGAAGGTCAATGTCGAATATGTCAGCGCCAACCCCACCGGCCCGCTGCATGTCGGCCATACGCGCGGCGCGGTCTTTGGCGATGCTCTGGCCAGCCTGCTGGATTATGTCGGCTATGATGTCACCCGCGAATATTACATCAACGACGGCGGCGCGCAGGTCGATGTCCTCGCGCGCTCGGTCTACCTTCGCTATCTCGAGGCGCATGGCCAGGCCGTCGCGTTCGAAGACGGCACCTATCCCGGCGACTACCTGATCGAGGTGGGCGAGGCGCTCAAGGCCGAAAAGGGCAGCGCCTATGTCGATCAGCCCGAAGATGTCTGGCTTGCCGAGGTGCGCAGCTTCGCGACCGACCGCATGATGGACCTCATTCGCGAAGACCTCAAATCCCTCGGCGTCGAGATGGATGTGTTCTTTTCGGAAAAGTCGCTCTATGGCACCGGCCGGATCGAAGAGGCGCTTACGTCCTTGCAGGATCGCGGCCTGATCTATGAAGGCGTGCTCGAGCCGCCCAAGGGCAAGACCCCCGAAGACTGGGAGCCGCGTGAGCAGACGCTGTTCCGCTCCACGGAATACGGGGATGACGTGGATCGCCCCGTCAAGAAATCCGACGGAAGCTGGACCTATTTCGCGCCGGATATCGCCTATCACTATGACAAGATCGCCCGCGGCTTCGACATGCTGATCGACGTGTTCGGCGCCGATCATGGCGGTTATGTCAAACGCATGAAGGCCGCCGTCGGCGCGCTCAGCAACAATCGGGTGCCGCTCGACATCAAGCTGTGCCAGCTGGTCAAGCTCTACAAGAACGGTGAGCCGTTCAAGATGTCGAAACGCGCCGGAACATTCGTCACCCTGCGCGATGTCGTCGAACAGGTCGGCCCCGATGTGACGCGCTTCGTGATGCTGACCCGCAAGAATGATGCGCCGCTTGATTTCGACTTCGACAAGGTGCTCGAACAGTCGAAGGACAATCCGGTTTTCTACGTGCAATATGCCAATGCACGGGTCAATTCGGTGCTGCGCAAGGCCCGCGAGGCCGGGATCGCTGTGGACGACGCCGACCTGGCGCAGGCCGATCTGTCCGGCCTGACCCATGAGGCCGAACTTGCGGTTGCCCGCAAGCTGGCCGAATGGCCCCGGTTGGTCGAACTTGCAGGCCGCCTGAACGAGCCGCATCGCGTGGCGTTCTATCTCTATGACCTGGCGTCGGACCTGCATGCGCTGTGGAACCGTGGCAACGACGAGCCCGCGCTTCGCTTCCTGCAAGAGGACAACCCTGCAACAAGCCAGTCCAAAATCGCGCTCGCACGGGCCGTGACCGTTGTTATTTCCTCTGGTCTTGGTATTCTTGGGGTCACTCCGGCCGAAGAGATGCGGTAAAACACGCACAGGCTGGCCGGGGGGAAGGCAGTTAACGAACCCCGGCGGCCAAGTATCGCCGGCGTACAAGCGAGGCGAGAAATGGCAGACAGGCATGATGTGCAGCATAGCGCTGCGCCCGGGCAGGGTAACAGCATCGCGAAACTCACCAATCTTGCGGGCGCCGTGATATCCTTGGCGCTTGTGGTCGGTGTCTCGGTGTGGGGCTACAAGCTTCTGGTGCGCGATGTCAGTGGCGTGCCGGTGGTGCGCGCCGCCGAAGGGCCGATGCGCGTCCAGCCCGAAGATCCCGGCGGTCGGCAGGCATCGCACCAGGGTCTTGCGGTCAACGCGGTCGCCGCCGAAGGCACCGCCGCGAAACCCGCCGACAGGTTGATCCTGGCGCCGAAGCCTCTGGACCTCACGCTCGAAGATCTGCCCAAATCCGAACTGGCGGCACAGGCCGACGCGCCGTCAAGCGATGCCGACATCTCGGAAGCGGGCAGGGATACAACGGCGCCCGACGCCGCGCGCGACACGGGCACCGCCGACATCGCCGATGCGATCACCGATGAGGATCGCGCCGTGCAGCTTGTCGCCGTCGAGGCCCTTGCAGCACGTATGGCCGACGGTGTCGCGCCCCTGCAGCCGCTGGAACCCAGCGACGAGTCTGACACCCGATCGACCGCAGCGTCCGAAACCGAGCCCCTTGATGGCATGGCGCGCTCCTTGCGGCCCAAGCAGCGCCCCGCCTCGCTTGGTGTCACGCAGGTCAGCGCACCGGCTGTGGCCCGCGCAGACACCAGCGGCACCCCCCGCGAGGTCGCGCCCGAAGATATCCCTGTGGGAACCCGCCTGGCACAGCTCGGCGCGTTCTCGTCACCCGATATCGCGCGCAAGGAATGGGATCGTCTTGATGGTCGGTTCAGCGAGTATCTGGCCGGAAAAGACCGCGTAATCCAGAAGGCGCAAAGCGGGGGCCGGACATTCTACCGCCTGCGCGCCATGGGGTTTGCCGATATCAACGACGCGCGGCGCTTCTGTTCGGCACTGGTGGCCGAAAACGCCGAATGCATTCCGGTGGTCACAAGGTGAGTACGCCGTTCGGGGCCTGCATCCTCGATGCGGAAGGCCTGCGTCTCACCGCGGACGAGAAACGCCTGTTTGCCCAGGCCGATCCCTTCGGCTTCATCCTGTTCGCGCGGAACATCGACACGCCCGATCAGGTGCGCGCGCTCTGCGCCGAGATGCGTGACGCGGTGGGCCGCGACGCGCCGATCACGATAGATCAGGAAGGCGGGCGCGTTCAGCGCCTGCGCTCGCCCATCTGGCGTGACTGGCTGCCGCCGCTCGAACATGTGGCCGTTGCCGGACGCGCCGCCGAGGAAGCACTCTATCTGCGCTACAGGATCATTGCTGCCGAATTGCGCGATCTTGGCATCGACAGCAATTGTGCGCCTTTGGTGGATGTTGCCGGTCCCGAGACCCATGATTTCCTGAAAAACCGCTGCTATGGCTTTGACCCGGGCACCGTGGCCCGACTGGGGCGCGCTGTTGCCAATGGCCTGATGGATGGTGGTGTTCTGCCCGTGCTCAAGCATATTCCCGGTCATGGGCGCGCCGTGGTGGACAGCCATATGGACCTGCCGACCGTCGGCGCCGCGCATCGGGATCTCTCCGAGGTGGATTTCCTGCCCTTCAAGGCGCTCAACGATCTGCCGATGGGCATGACCGCCCATCTTGTCTATTCCGAGATCGATGACAGGCCGGCCACCACCTCGCCGGTGATGATGCAGATCATTCGCGATGAAATCGGCTTCAACGGGCTGATCATGACCGATGATATTTCGATGAAGGCGCTGCGCGGCCCATTGCCGGATCTGGCGCGGGCGTCGCTTGATGCGGGCTGCGATGTCGTGCTGTTGTGCAACGCCACCCTGGAAGAACGCCGCGCCGTGGCGGACGTGTCGGGCTGGTTGTCTCCGGCAGGGCTGGCGCGGGCCGAACGGGCGATGGACGCCCGCCGCACCCCCGACGAGGTTGACATTCGCGCGCTTGAGGCAAAGCTTGACGTGCTGATAAACGGACAGGGTGATGGCTGAGGACGATTTCGAGGATGAGGGCAGGGGGACTGTGACCCCGGTGGCCGACCGGATGGCCGCCGAAGCCCTGATCGTCGATCTCGATGGGTTCGAAGGCCCGCTGGATGTCCTGCTGATGCTCGGTCGCACCCAGAAAGTGGACCTTCTGAAAATCTCGGTGCTGGAACTGGCCCGCCAATACCTCGCCTTTGTCGAGCGGGCCAAGCAACTCCGGATCGAACTGGCAGCGGATTACCTCGTGATGGCGGCGTGGCTGGCGTTTCTCAAGTCCCGCCTGCTGCTGCCGCCCGACCCGACCGAGGAAGGCCCCTCGGGCGAGGAGCTTGCCGCCCATCTCGCGTTTCAGCTCGAACGCCTGCAAGCGATGCGCGAACATGCCGCCAAGCTCATGGCGCGCGATCAACTGGGCCGGGACTTTTTCGCCCGTGGCATCCCCGAGGACATCACCCGCGTCAAGCGCGTGACCTATACCGCGACGCTTCTCGATCTCATGCAAGGCTATGCCCGCATCCGCACCCGCGACGAGTTTCGACCCTATGCAATGGATCGCGACGCGATCTTCACCATGGAACAGGCGCTTGAACGGATGCGCGGGCTGATCGGGTTCGCCGGGACCTGGACGGATATTTCCACCTATCTGCCCGATGGGTTCACCACCGATCCGGCCCGCCGCCGCTCGGCCACCGCATCGACCTTCGCCGCCTCCCTGGAGCTGGCCAAGGAGGGCAAGATAGAAATCCGGCAGTCCGATACATTCGCGCCGATCGAACTGCGGCGGAAGGATTAAGAACATGTCAGAAGATACCGATAAGAAAGAAGAAAGCCTGTTCGACGCCCCGCCGATTGCCGAACAGGAGCGCATGTGCGAGGCGATCCTCTTCGCCTCCGCCGAGCCGCTCACGGTCAAGGACATGGAAGCGCGGATGCCGCATGGCTGCGACGCGGCCGAAGCCCTGGTCTATCTGCGCAAACGCTATGAGGGGCGCGGTGTGCATCTGGTCAAGGTCGGTGATGCATGGGCCATGCGCACCGCGGCCGACCTGGGGTTTCTCATGCAAAAGGAAACGGTCGAGACCCGCAAACTCAGCCGTGCCGCCGTCGAAACCCTTGCCATCATCGCCTATCACCAGCCCGTCACTCGCGCCGAGATCGAAGAGATCCGCGGCGTCTCGGTCAGTCGCGGCACGGTGGACCAACTGCTGGAAATGGAGTGGATCCGCTTCGGGCGCCGCAAGATGACACCGGGGCGCCCGGTCACCTTTGTCGTGACCCAGTCGTTTCTCGATCACTTCGGGCTCGAATCCGCCCGTGACCTGCCGGGGCTCAAGGAATTGCGCGCCGCGGGCCTTCTCGAAAACCGCCCGGCCCCCGGCGCCATGCCGCAAATGGGCGAGGGGGATCCCGATGCGGAAGACCAATCTTCGGAAGGTCAAAGCGAACTCTTCGAGGATTGACGCAGGATTTGCCCCGATGCCCTGAAAATTTCACGTTTCCATGTTATATATCACGTGACGGGTGATTTTATAAACGAGTGAGGCAGTCATGAACGCAAACAGCATCATCTCCATGATCATGCGCATGGTGATGCGGACGATCGTCAACAAGGGCGTGAATGCCGGGATAAACGCCATGGGCAAACGCGGCGCGTCGGACCCGTCCCAAGGCCCCTCGCAATCCGCCGAGGCCCGCAAGACGCAGCAACGCGCCCGTCAGGCGATTCGCATCGGGCGTCGCTTCGGCCGCTTCTGAGCCCCGCGCGCGCGGCTCAACCCGCGCGGAAATGCTTGGAAAGCTTCAGGCCCTGTCCCTGGTAATTGGATTTGATCCCCGATCCATACAGCTGGTCGGGGATCTGGCTCATCTTTTCATAGACCAACCGCCCGACGATCTGCCCATGTTCCAGCACAAAGGGTGCCTCGTGGCACCGCACCTCCAGAACACCGCGTGATCCGGCCCCGCCTGCCGCATCATGTCCGAAACCGGGGTCGAAAAACCCCGCATAATGCACCCGGAATTCCCCGACCATGGCCAGGTAGGGCGCCATTTCGGCGGCATAGGCGGGCGGGATATGGACAGCTTCGCGGCTGACAAGGATATAGAAGGCGCCCGGATCAAGGATGATGCGCCCATCGGCGGCATGAACCTCTTTCCAGTACTCCGCCGGATCATATCCGCCGATCTTGTCCAGATCGATGATCCCGGTATGGGGTTTCGCGCGGTAGCCGACCAGACTGCCCGAAGCAGGCTTCAGATCGACGGAAAACCCAAGCCCGTCGCTGATGACGGCGTCGCCGTCGACCAGCGGTGTCTCGTTGTGCAGGCTGTGCAGCTCGGTGTCATCCAGCACGGCCTGCCCCTCGCGAAAGCGGATCTGATTGAGCCGCATGCCGGGCCGCACCAGCACCGAAAACGACCGGGGGCAGATCTCGGCATAAAGCGGGCCGGAATAGCCCATGGGCACACGGTCGAACTCTGTTCCGCCATCGACGATCGTGCGCGTCAGCAGATCGAGCCGCCCGGTCGAGGATTTGGCATTCGCCACAGCTTGCAGACCCTCGGGCAAGTCCAGCGACTCCCTCAGCGGCACGACATAGACACAGCCCTTTTCCAGAACAGCGCCTTGCCTCAGGTCGATACGGTGCATTTCGAATTCCGGCAGCCGCTCGGCCACCGTGCGCCCATGCCCGGCCAGAAATGATGCCCGGACCCGATACGCCACGTCTCCAAGCCTCAGGTCAAGGCTGGCCGGCTGGATCTGCTCTGGAAGGACATCCGGTGTCGCCGAGATTTGCCCTGCGGCAATCATCGCCGAGATTTGCTGGCTGGCCAAAACACCGGTCATGTCGTCACCCCCTGATTGTCCGGGCCAAACCGTACCGGGCATAGCTCTCGCTTGTCGGCTGCGCCGATCAGCCAGAGTGGGGGGCGGAGTATAATGGTCGGGCTAGCAGGATTCGAACCTACGACCTCCCGTCCCCCAGACGGACGCGCTACCAGACTGCGCTATAGCCCGACTTGTGCCGTTACATACCTGTTTTGTGACGGGGAACAAGAGGAATTTGGAATTTTCCGCGCAGCTTTAACGCCCATTTGCAGACCGGCTCGAAACCTCGCGCAGACGGTCCATAAGTGTCTGGATCCTTTCACGCTTATCCGGGCTCATCGCTGCCTGCCATGTGGACAGCCGCGTCAGAAGCCCGGTGCCTGCATCGATGGAATCGGATGGATCATCCGGAACGGTCACATCGGCAGGTTTCAGCGGGGCAGGGGCCGGGGTCGGGGCAGAGGGCTGTTGCGCGGTATCTTCCTCCGCATCCGACGTGGCGCTCGGCTCCGGGGGCTCTTGGTGTGTCGTGTCGCTCTCGGTGCGGCGATGGCTGAAACTCAGCATGACCGGTGCTGCCGCCTCCGGGGCGGTTGCTTGGGCCGCATCTGCATCGGCCTCGATCGGGCCCGCGTCCGGCGCATCGGCACTTTCCGCCTCGGTGTCAGCCACATCCAGGCTTTCGGGCGCCGGCATGTCCACGGCGTCCGTATCGGATGCTGCGGCCATGGGGGGCTCCGCCGTGGGCGCCGGTGTGGGTTCCGCTGCCGGCTCTTCGGCCTCGATCTCGGGCGGTACATCGACGATTTGGGCTGCTTCGGCAGGTGGGTCATCCTGCACCACCGCAAGCGGTTCTGCCTCGATATAACTCTCCAGCCCCGGCTCAAGCGGGGGCGACAGGGCCGTGACATGCTTGACGCCCTGTTCGCGCAGGACTTTTTGCACGCCCTTTATGGTCATGCCGTCATCGTGCAACAGTTTCTTGATGCCGCCCAAAAGCTCCATGTCGGCCGGCCGGTAATACCGCCGTCCACCGGCGCGCTTGACCGGTTTGACCTGGCTGAACTTGCTTTCCCAGAACCGCAAGACATGGGCCGGGGTTTCCAGCCAGTCGGCTACTTCGCTGATGGTGCGGAAGGCGTCGGCTGATTTGGCCATGTCCCGCTTGTATCCTAGCTTTTATTGCCGGCGGCGACCCGATCCTTCATCAAGTGAGATGGCCGGAACGTCAGAACACGGCGTGGATTGATCGGAACCTCTTCACCCGTCTTCGGGTTGCGACCGACGCGCGCCGATTTTTTGCGCACCGAAAAAGTACCGAATGACGAAATCTTGACCTGCTCACCCTCGACCAGCGCATCGGACATATGCGCCAGAACACTCTCGACAAGCTGGGCCGACTCGTTACGGGAAAGGCCGACTTCGCGGAACACGGCCTCGCTCAGATCCATTCTGGTTAATGTTTTTTCGCTCATGTCCATCCCTCTAATTTACCCAGACTTTAGGGCGGAAGGATTTTCCGAGTCAATCTCAACTACTTGCAGAAGTCTCTTTAAGCGGAAAAGGCACTTGTCATGATCACCAGCGCAGCACGACGGCCCCCCAGGCCAAGCCGCCGCCGATGGCTTCGGATAGCACCAGGTCCCCCCGTTTGATCCGCCCTTCCGACGCGCCCACCGACAGCGCCAGCGGGATCGAGGCCGCTGAGGTGTTGCCATGGTCCTGCACCGTGACGATGACATGATCCATCGACAGGCCCATTTTCTTTGCCGTGCCCTGGATGATGCGGATATTGGCCTGATGCGGCACGATCCAATCCACATCGCCCGAGGCAAGACCGATCTTGGCCAGCGCGGTTTCGGCGGTGCTCGTCAGTTTTTCCACGGCCTGCCGGAACAGCGGATTGCCCTGCATGCGCAGCTTGCCGGAATGGCCCGTGCTCGACACGCCGCCATCCACATACAGCATTTCCCGGTAACGCCCGTCGGAATTCAGATCGGCGGACAAGATGCCGCGATCCCCGGTGGTTCCGTCACTTTCCTCGGCGCGCAGCACCACGGCGCCGGCCCCATCCCCGAACAGCACGCAGGTTGAGCGATCGGTCCAGTCCATGATGCGGCTGAAGGTCTCGGCGCCGATCACCAGCAGGCATTTCGCCTGTCCTGCAACGATCAGCGCATTGGCATTGGTCAGCGCATAGATGAAGCCCGCGCAAACCGCCTGCACGTCAAAGCCGAAGCCCCGCGTCATGCCCAGGTCGCGCTGCACCATGGTGGCCACCGACGGAAAGGTCAGGTCCGGGGTCGATGTGGCCACGATGATCCCGTCCACGGCATCCACATCCAGTCCGGCATTCTCAAGCGCTGCACGGGCCGCGCGCACGGCAAGATCGGATGTCGTCTGGCCCTCGGCGGCGAAATGCCGCCGCTCGATACCCGAGCGCGTTCTGATCCACTCGTCCGTGGTGTCCAGCGTCTTCTCGAAGTCCGAGTTGGGAACGATACGGTCCGGCAGATAGTGCCCGACGCCTTCAACGACGGCACGAAGCGTCATTCGGTTTCACCATGTTTTGTGGTTTCGGAACCGGCATCTTGGTCAAGCAGGTTGGCGGATGCAACCCTCGCCGCCAGCTTTTGCGAAAAGCCCTTCTGCGCAAGCTCATAGGCCAGCTTGACCGCCGATGACACGCCCGTCGGATCGGCCGAGCCATGCGATTTCACGACCGTGCCGTTCAGTCCGAGAAACACACCGCCATTCGCGCGGCGCGGATCGATTCGCTTTTTCAACCGGCGCAGCGACGTATAGGCCAGCACCGAGGCCAGCCGCGACAGCGGCGTGTAGCGGAACGCCTCGCGCAGCAATTGCGAGATCAGCTGCGCGATGCCCTCGCCGGTTTTCAACGCCACATTGCCCGTGAACCCGTCCGTCACGATCACGTCGCAGGCGGTGCCCGGCAGATCGCGCCCCTCGACAAAGCCGACGAATTCGAAATCCGCATGCCGCGCATTGGCTGAAATGAGGTCATAGGCTTCTTTGAGTTCGGCGCGGCCCTTGTGCTCTTCGGTGCCGACATTCAGCAATCCGACCCTTGGCCGCTCCAGCCCGAATCCGTTGCGCGCATAGGACGTGCCCATCAGCGCATATTGCATCAGGTCCTTGGCGTCGGCGCGGATATCGGCGCCGCCGTCCAGCATGATGTTGAACCCTTGCGGATTGAGCGACGGCCACATCACCGCGATCGCGGGGCGGTAGATGCCGCTCAGCTTGCGCAGGCGCATCACCGACAACAGCATCAAAGCGCCGGTATTGCCGCAGGACACACAGACCGTCGCCTCGCCATTGCGCACCGATTCCAGCGCCGACCACATCGAGGTCTCGCGCCCGTTGCGCAGAACGTGGCTCGGCTTGTCCTCCATCTCCACGACATCCTTGGCGTGCCTGATCTCGCAGCGCCCGGCAAGGTTGCGTCGCTTGGCCACCAAAGGTTCCAGAACCTCTTGCGGACCATGCAGGATGAAACCGATATCCGGATTTTTCTTCGCAGACAGCGAAATGCCGGCAACAACGGTTGCCGGCCCTTCGTCGCCGCCCATGGCATCTACGGAAATGACAGTGCGTCCGGCACGCGCGCTAGAATGATCCATTCCTGCGGTCATGCGGACGCCCGCCCCCTGGATGCTCAGGCTGCGTCTTCGTCCAGATCGACGTCATCAACCATCGCGACGACTTCACGATCCGCGTAATGGCCGCAGGCCGCGCAGACGTGATGCGGGCGCTTCAGTTCGCCGCAATTGGGGCATTCGTTGGGGTTGGCCGCAACGAGCGCGTCATGTGCGCGGCGATTGTTGCGGCGCGATTTCGATACCTTGTTCTGTTGGACAGCCATGTCGCAACCTCAATTTCCTGTGGGCCGAACCGGCCCTGTTTCACGAGTGTTCGCGGCTCTTAATCCGTACAGAGCCAACGGTTCAACCCCAAATTCCGGTGGAAGCGCGAAAATACAGTGAATCGCCATCAGGGCAAGCTGTTTTTTGCCGCTCAGTCGCCTTGATCCAGTTTCTTTTTCAAACCGGCAAGCGCGGCGAAAGGCTTGGTTTCTTCCGGCGTTATGGGATCGGCGCCCGGCGGGGTCATTTCGGCCCCCTCGAAACGCGCGTCGTCGCTGCGCGGGTAATCCGGCAGGGCCAGCGCCAGCGCCTCGATCATCACCGCCTCGAGGTCGATGACATCGCCAAGCGGCTCCTGGGTGTCATCCTCGGGCATTTCCTGCTCTTCGGCGAGTGGCGTGTCGGGCATCTCGGCCACGAACAGGCGGGTGATGTCCTCGTCCAGCCGTGTCGTCACCGGCTGAAGCGAAACGACGCAGGGCTGCACCACCGTGGCCCCGATCCGCGCTTTCAGGCGCCAGTCGCGGCGCCCTTCGGACCGGATGTCCCCGACAAAGGACAGCTTGCGCAAGCCCGATAGCCCCAATTGCGTGCAGATCGCCTCTGTCACGTCCGGGGTGGGGCGCAAATGAAAGGCTGTCGGGCTGTGCGACGACAGCTCTCTCACGCGGTAGACCGCCTTGCCCTGTGCTGCCTCTTGCGTCACTGCACCTGCTTCCTTTCTTGAACCTGTGGCCCACCTTGTTGTAAGCCGGATAAAAGGCAAACCGGGCCAAGATCAAGAGGGCGGACATGTTTGGTATCACACAGCGACTGCGCGGCACCATGGCCGTTCTGTGTCTTTTCGCTCTTTCCGCCTGTTCGGCAACCTACCAGAATCATGGCTATCTGCCCCCCGAAGAAGACCTGCAGCAGCTTGTCGTCGGCGTCGATACGCGGGCCACGGTCGATGACCTGATCGGACCGCCCTCGACATCGGGCGTTCTGGAACAGGGCGATTACTACTACGTGCGCAGCCGGATTCGCGAATACGGCATGTATCGCCCCGAAGTGGTCGAGCGTCAGGTGCTGGCGATCAGCTTCACCGATACCGACACGATCGCCAATATCGAAAGGTTCGGCCTCGAGGATGGCGTGGTGGTGCCGTTGTCGCGGCGGGTGACGGATTCGTCGGTTGTCGATAACAACTTCATTCGGCAGATGCTCAGCAATATCGGCAATATCGATCCGGGCCAGCTCTTCAATTGATGCCCATGCCGCGCGAAAATCTGTCATGACCGCGTCATGCCTGGCGTGCTACGGTGCGCGCAGGCAGCTTTCGGCGTGACTTGGGGTTTGGCCTCATGATGGCATTGAACAAGGGGCGCTATGTGGTTCGGATCGCGCAGGACGCGACCGATATACGCGCCTGTCAGCGGCTCAGGGCGCTGACCTTCCTCAAATCCTCGGATCCCGACCGGATAGACCAGGATGATTTCGACGCCTCCTGCACCCATTTCATGGTCCAGGACCAGCCAAGCGGCGATCTGGTCTGTTGCTTCCGCCTGCTGCACCTGACCGGCGGCACCGAGATCAACCGCAGCTATTCGGCGCAATTCTACGAGCTGTCCGCGCTATCGGCCTTTGAGGGCCCGATGATCGAACTGGGGCGATTCTGCATTCATCCCGACAAGCGCGATCCCGATATCCTGCGTGTCGCCTGGGGTGCGATGACCCGCTATGTCGATCAGCACGGGGTGGAAATGATGTTCGGCTGTTCCTCCTTCCAGGGGATCGACGCGGAAAGCTATCTCGATTCCTTCGCGATGCTGGCGGCCAGGCACATCGCGCCGCGTCGCTGGCTGCCCCGGATCAAGGCGCCGTCGGTGTTCCGCTTCGCGCACAAGCTTGGGCGGCGGCGTCCGGATGCCAAGCTCGCCATGCTGCGCATGCCCCCCTTGCTGCGCACCTATCTGTTGATGGGGGGGTGGGTCAGCGATCACGCCGTGGTCGATCGTCATCTGGACACGCTTCATGTGTTCACCGGGCTGGAAATCGCCGCCATTCCGGATGCGCGCAAACGGCTGTTGCGCGCCGTGGCAGCCCCCTCCGGCGAGCTCGCGATGCACCGACGCGATACCGACGCAATACCGACGTGATACCGACATGGCTTTTTGCGCCACCGCTTGACGCCACCGTGGCCGCGGGATAGCCCGCGATCATGGCTCGTGCACCGCTTCTTCAACTCTCGGATATTTCGCTCACCTTCGGCGGTGGGCCTATCTTTGACGGGGTCTCCCTTGTCATTCAGCCCGGTGACCGGGTCGCCCTGGTCGGGCGCAACGGATCGGGCAAGTCCACCTTGATGAAAGTCATGGCCGGACTGGTCGAATCCGACCGCGGTGACCGTGTCGTGCCGCCGGGAATCAGCGTTGGCTACATGGAGCAACACCCTGATATGGAAGGATTTTCCACATTGGGTGAGTTTGCGGCCAGCGCGCTTGATCCGGCCGAGCAGTACCGTGTCGAGATGGCGGCGGAGGGGCTCAAGTTCGATCCTTCGACCCCGGTTGCAACCGCCTCGGGCGGCGAGCGGCGGCGCGCGGCGCTGGCCAAGCTGATGGCCGAAGCACCCGACCTGATGCTGTTGGACGAGCCGACCAACCACCTGGATATCGAAGCGATCGCCTGGCTCGAGGCCGAGCTTAAACAGACGCGCGCGGCCTTTGTCCTGATCAGCCACGATCGGGCATTTCTACGTGAACTTACTCGCGCAACCCTCTGGATAGACAGGGGAAAGATACTTCGACAGGAAAAGGGTTTCGACGCGTTCGAAACCTGGCGTGACAAGGTCTGGGACGAAGAGGATCAGGCCCGCCACAAGCTCGACCGCAAGATCAAGGCCGAAGCCCGGTGGGCCGTTGAAGGCATCAGCGCGCGCCGCAAGCGCAACCAGGGACGTGTGCGCAACCTGCAAGCCATGCGCGCCGAGCGCTCGGCCCAGATCCGGCGTCAGGGCGCGGCTGCCATGGGGCTGGAAGCCGGCCAGAAATCGGGCAAGCGTGTTATCGAAGCGCGTTCGATTTCAAAGACTTATGGCGATAAACCGATCCTTCGCGAATTCTCTGTCCGCATTCTGCGCGGTGAACGTCTGGCCTTTGTCGGACCAAATGGCGTGGGCAAGACGACCCTTCTGAAGATTCTGCTGAAAGAGGTGGAGCCGGACACTGGCAGTGTCGAACATGGCACCAACCTGATGCCGGCCGTGTTCGATCAGGCCCGGGCCCAGCTGGATCCGGAAATGACCCTGTGGGACAGCCTGACCGGCGACAAGGACATGCGCGTCTCCGGGCAGGCCGATCAGGTCATGGTGCGGGGGCAACCGCGCCATGTGGTCGGCTATCTCAAGGACTTCCTGTTCGACGAGCGGCAGGCAAGAGCACCCGTCAAGTCCTTGTCAGGCGGGGAAAAAGCGCGGTTGCTGCTGGCCAAGCTGATGGCGCGGGAAAGCAACCTTCTGGTGATGGACGAACCAACGAACGATCTGGATATCGAAACGCTGGACCTGTTGCAGGAACTGCTGGACGATTACGACGGGACGGTTCTTCTGGTGAGCCACGATCGGGACTTCCTGGACCGTGTGGCCACCACGACCATCGCGATGGAGGGCGACGGGCAGGCGACGGTTTATGCCGGCGGCTGGTCGGATTACCGCGCGCAAAGGGCCGAGGCCATGGCCGGAAAAGAATCCTCGGCGGAACAAAAAAAGCAAGCCAAAACAACGGTCAAGCAGGACGCGTCACCGCCCCGGAGCACCACCAAATCGAAACTGTCCTTTACCGAAAAGCACCGGCTCGAGGTGCTGCCGGATGAGATCGCGCGGCTGGAGGCCGAGATCGCCAAGCTGGAGACCCTGCTGGCCGATCCGCAGCTGTTCACCCGCGAACCGGTCAAGTTTCAAAAGGCCACCGAGGCGCTCACCACCCGGCAGGACGCGCTGAGTGCGGCCGAGGAGGAGTGGATGATGCTGGAAGAAAAGGCCGAAAATTCGGGCTGAATCGGGCTGTCGGTATTGCGTCGGTGTCACGTCGGTATAACGTCGGTGCTGTCATGACGGAAAACAGGTCACTCCAGGATGAAGTCAGGCTGCTCTATGAGGGGCGCAGCAAGCGCGCCTCGCGGTTCCGCTACGGGCTGCTGATCTTCGATTTCGCGACGATCCTGTTTTTCCTCGCCACCGCCTCGATGGCGTTCGCCCCGTGGATCCTTGTGGCGGATGTCGTGATCGGCCTTCTGATCGCGCTGGACCTTGCCGCGCGGTTCTGGATTTCAAAAGACCGCCTGCGGCTGTTGCGGCGGGTCTATATCCTGGTGGATATCGTGGTGCTGGCCTCGTTGGTGGCGGCGCCCTTCGTGGGCCAGGGGCTGGCGGTGCTGCGCGTGCTGAGAACCCTGCGCCTGATCCATTCCTATCACCTGCTGCGCGATCTGCGCCGCGATGTTCTGTTCTTTCGCCGACACGAGGACACGATCATCGCCGCGATGAACCTGGTGGTTTTCATCTTCGCGATGACGGCCCTGGTCTTTGCGCTGCGCGGCGGGGATGAGCCGGGCCTGAACACGTATGTCGACGCGCTCTATTTCACGGTGGCGACGCTGACCACCACGGGATTCGGTGACATCGCCATGACGACACCGGCCGGCCGCCTGCTGTCGGTCGGGATCATGGTTGTAGGGGTCGGGCTGTTCCTGCAACTGGTCCGGGCGATTTTCGCGCCTGCCAAGGTCAGGCACAAATGCCCCAGTTGCGGTCTGCTCAAGCATGATGTGGACGCCATTCACTGCAAGCATTGCGGCGAAGAGCTGAATATCGAGACCGAAGGGGCGACCTGAGCGTCACTGCATCCGCAGCGCACCATCGAGGCGGATCACCTCGCCGTTGAGATAGTCGCATTCCACGATGAAGCGCGCGAGGGCCGCATATTCCGCCGGATCGCCGAGACGCTTGGGGAAGGTCACATCCTGCGCCAGCTGGTCCTGCACCTCTTGCGGCAGGCCCTGCATCATCGGCGTGAGGAAAATGCCCGGAGCGATGGCCATGACGCGGATGCCTTCCCGCGCCAGATCCCGGGCCATGGGCAGGCTGAGGCCGTAGATGCCGCCCTTGGACGCGGCATAGGCCGCCTGACCCTTCTGACCGTCGAAGGCGGCGATGGAGGCGGTGTTGATGATGACCCCGCGCGCGCCATGGGGGCCGGGGGCGTTCTGCGCGATCTCGGCGGCGGCAAGGCGCGCCACGTTGAAACTGCCGATCAGGTTGATGTCGATGGTGCGCCGGAAGGCCGTCAGATCATGCGGGCCGTTCTTGCCGAGGGTCTTTTCGCCCGTGGCGATCCCGGCGCAGTTCACGGCCGCCGTGATCTGGCCCATATGGGTCTTGGCGGTGGCGATGGCATTGGCGACCGAGGCTTCATCGGTGACATCCGTTTCCACGAATGTCGCGCCGATATCAGTGGCGATGGAGGCGCCGCGCGTTGCATCGCGGTCAAGGATGGTGACCTGGGCCCCTTGCTGGCGGAAATGGCGGGCGGTGGCTTCGCCAAGGCCCGAGGCGCCCCCGGTGATGATGGCTGATGTCTGATCGATCCGCATGACTGGAGGCTCCGCTTGCATTAAATGAACACGCGTTCAGATAACGCGCATGGCGCGGGGTGTCAAAGGAAACGGCGCAGCAGCCGGCCCATGAGCGACATGCCGATCACGGTCACCAGAATGCGCCAGATATGATGCAGGGTGACCAGCGCCGGATTGGCCTGCAGCGACAGCGCGACCAGCGCCATTTCCGTCACCCCGCCGGGGGCGAAGCTGATGAGCATGACATCAAAGGGCTCGCCCATGAAAAGGTGCAGTGCCTCGGCAAAAACCGCCGCCATCAAGAGCATCCCCCCGACCGAGATCAGGGACAGCCGCGCGCCGCGCAGGATCACCGCAGGACCAAGCCCGGTAAAGCGCATGCCAAGCGCGGTCCCCACCACGATCTGGGCCACATTCACCAGCCATTGCGGCATGTCGATATGGTAGATGTCGCTGACCGACAGCGCCGCCGCCACGGCCATCGGTCCGGTCAGTTGGCGCGCGGGCAGGCGCAGGATCCGCCCCGCGACGATACCGGCCAGTCCTGCAAGGGCGATCAGGGGCAGGCTGGACCATGGCACGCCGTCGCGCGCGAAGGTCATGCCGGTGGAACTTCCGATCGGCGCCCCGATCCACAGCGACAGGCCGATGGGCATCAGGGTCACCACCAGGATGACGCGCAGGAATTGCTGCAATGTCAGGCGGGCCGGATCGGCGCCGGCCTCTTCGCCCATGGCCAGCGCCTCGAACAGGCCACCGGGCGAGGCCGAATAGAAGGCCGTCGGGCGATCATAGCCGCCAAGGCGGCGAAACACGACGTAGTTGAAGCCATGCGCGAGGATCACGAAAAGGGCCATGGCCGAAAAGCTGGCGGCCAGCCGGGGCAGGGCGTGAAACAGATCGGCGGTGACCTGCGCGCCGATGATCAAGCCGATCACCGCGATGAAGGTCAGCCGCAGCCACGCGGGAAACGCATAGCCTTCGGGCAAGTGCCGGGGCGCGATCGTGGCGATGGCTGCGCTGATCAGCAGGGGGCCGATCAGGAACGGCAACGGCAGACCGGCCCATTGCGCGGCCACGCCGCCAAGGGCGCAGAGGCACAAGAGAAGTGACGTCGTGACCGGATGCAGCATCCCCCTATGAAGCACCACGCGGGGGGCAGGGCAAGGGCCTGAATGTCAGACGAAATCGATATGGCGGTTGAACGGCATCTCGCGCAGGCGTGTCCCGGTGGCGTCGAAGATCGCATTGCCGAGGGCGGGGGCGGCGGGGGGCACCGGGGGTTCGCCTATGCCCCGCACGCGGCGCCCAGTCTCGAGGCCGCGCACGGTGATGTCGGGGCACTGATACTGGCGCAGGAAGGGGAAGCTGTCGAAATTGCGCTGCTGGACCTGACCGTCGGCAAAGGTCGTTTCGGCCATGATGGCGTGGCCAAGGCCCCAGATGACACCGCCTTGGACCTGGTTTTCGAAATTCACCGGGTCGATCACGCGGCCCACCTCGGCGGCGACGAAGACGGCATCGAGGCGGATGCCGCTGTCGGTGGCGGTGACCTCGACCACCTCGGCACAAGGCACGCCGAAGGACAGGCAAAAGGCCACGCCGCGCCCGCGCCCCGCAGGCAGCGGCGCGCCCCAGTTCGACATCTCGCCCACCGCTTCGAGTACCTTGCGCGAGGGGGCGTGCGTACACAGGCGCAGCCGTTCTTCCAGCGGGTCGGCGCCGGCGGCGTGGATCAGCTCATCGAGAAAGCTGTCGTGGAAAAACCCGTTGGTCGAGGCGCCGACGGACCGCCAAGAGCTGACCGGCGCAAGGGTCGGCGCCCGGTAGCCGGTGACGCGGTAGTCGGGGATGGCGAAGGGTTGATCCCAGGCGCCCGCCACGATCTGCAGGTCGGGGCCGATCGCGGGCAGGCCAAGCCGACCTATCTGGGAGGCCAGCACAGAGGGCATGGCGATGCCCAGATCACAGGCCACGACGCGCCCGTCTGACACGGCGCCGCGCCCACGCGCCATGGCGATCTGACGGGGATAGTCATGGGCCATGTCCTCTTCGCGCGAGAGCGTGAGCTTGACGGGCCTGCCGGGCACGGTGGTGGCAAGCTCGGCGGCCTGGCGGACCACCAGATCCTCGAGCCGGTGCCCGAAGCTGCCGCCGGCCATCAGCACATGGACATGCACATCGGCGCGGTCATAGCCGGTGATCCGGGCCACATGGGCCTGCACGAAGCGGGGGATCTGGGTGGCGGTCCAGACATCGACGCGATCCGGTGTCACGCGCACGGTGGCGTTGACCGGCTCGAGCGGGGCGTGGGACAGGTAGGGCGCGCGGTATTCGGCGGTGATCCGTTCGCTGCGGACAAGGGCGGTGTCGACATCGCCGTCGTCGCGGTTGCGGCTGTCGATCAGGTCGTCGGTGAAACTGTCCGAGAGGGCCTGCCAGTGGGCGTCCATCTCGGGCGGGAAGGGGGCGGGGCCCCAGTCGATCGCGATGGCTTGCACGGCCTGCATCGCCCGCCAGCTGTTGTCGGCCAGAACGCCGATGCCGCCGGTGATCTGCACGATATCGTGGACGCCGCGAAGGTCACGGGCGCGGGTGGCGTCATGCGACAGCATGGCACCGCCCGGCCGGGGATTGGTCCGAACCGCAGCGTAGAGCATGTCGTCGAGCTGAAGATCGATGCCGTAGCCTTGCGTGCCGGTGGACTTGGCCCGAATATCCAGGCGCTGCATTTCGGTGCCGATCAGGCGCCAGTCGCCGGGCGGGCGCAGGGTGATATCGGTCACCGGGGCGATGCCTGCGGCCACCGAGGCGAGGTCCGTATAGGGCAGGCGCGTGCCGTCCGGCAGGATCACGGCGCCGTTTTCGGTGGTCATCGACGCGCGCGGTGTGCCGGTCTGCGATTCGGCGGCGGCCTTGAGCGTTTCGCGCGCCACGGCCCCGGCATGGCGCAGTTTTTCCCACCCATCCGGCACGGTGGTGGAGCCGCCGGTAATCTGGATGCCCATGAATTTCATCGGCGCATCCATGACCGCGCGGGTCGTTTCGGCCAGAACCCCGTCATCCGTGGCGGGAAAGGGCACCGCATCGGCTGAAAGGGCCGTGTTGTAATAGGCCGGATCGGGTGGGCCGGGATCGACGGTGACCTGATCCAGCGTCACGTCGAGTTCCTCGGCGATCAGGGCCGCCTGCAGGTGATAGGCGCCCTGGCCGAGGTCCGTTCTGGGCGTGATCAGGGTGAGTCCGTCCGGTTTGACCAGGACGTAGGGGGTAAGGGCGGCCTGACCGGGGGGCAGAGCGTCGAGCAGGGGATTCTCGTGCGGACGGCGGTAGGCCACCACGCCAAAGGCCACACCGCCCGCGATGGCGGCCGAGCCGATGAGGAAAGAGCGGCGCGCGATCCTGGCCGCGCGGCTCATTCCGAGGCCCCGGCCAAGCTGGCGGCGGCGCTTTTGACGGCGGCGCGGATGCGTCCATAGGTGCCGCAGCGGCACAGGTTGCCACTCATGGCGTCGTCGATATCGGCGTCCGTGGGATTGGGTGTCGTGGCCAGAAGGGCGGCGGCCTGCATGATCTGACCGGATTGGCAGTACCCGCATTGCGCCACCTGATGCGCGATCCATGCGGCCTGCACCGCGTGCAGCGCCTGTGGCGTGCCAAGCCCGTGGATGGTGGTGACAGGGCCCCAGACATCGCCCGCGGCGACCTGGCACGAGCGCACGGCCTGCCCGTCGATATGCACGGTGCAGGCCCCGCATTGGGCGATTCCGCAGCCGTATTTCACACCGGTCAGCCCCAGTTCATCCCGCAACGCCCACAAAAGCGGCATATCGGGTTCGATATCGAGATCATGCTCGGTGCCGTCGACGGTCAATTTCATGCCCAGGTCCCGGTCGGATACGCTTGGGTGTCAAGGTAAGCGGTGCCCCGGCATTGTCCAGAAGGCGTGACGCAAGGGCATGCCGGAAACGATCCAGCACGATGACGCGCGCGTCGCTGCCGGCGGTAAATCCCGCCAATGCCGCATCATCTTTTCATTGTGGGGCAGGTGGCGGACCGAGGAGGATTCGAACCCCCGACCCCCTGATTCGTAGTCAGGTACTCTATCCAGCTGAGCTATCGGTCCGTGAGGCCGGGATTTAGACTTTGCCGCTGGGCAATGCAAGGGGGTCCGGCAGAAAAACTCAGCTGTTTTCCAGACCGCCCTTGGGCAGGGTCATCTTGAAGACCGTGCCGGTGTCATCCGAGCGTTCGAGCGTCAGGTCGCCGCCATGACCGCGCACCAGTTCGGAGGCGATGTTGAGGCCAAGGCCGCTGCCGCCCTTGGTGGCACGGCCATGAAACGGCTGAAACAGGAATTCACGCGCCTTGGGCGGAAGGCCGGGGCCGGTGTCGGTGATGCGGATGATCCATTCATCCTCGGTCTCGATCCCGGCGATGTTGATTTCACCGGCTTTGCCGCTCGAGACGATGGCCTGTCGCGCATTGCGCACCAGATTCGAGATCACGCGATAGATCTGTTCGGCATCGGCGCGGATCGTCATGGCGCCGGGGATATCCTCGGAAAAGCTGACCTCGCCATCGCCCACAGACAGTCTTTCGCTGTCGATCACGTCGCTGACGATATCGGCCAGAGAGGCGCGCCCGAGGGTTGGCCCCGGTTCTTCGGCGCGGCCATATGCCAGGGTGGATTCGCACAGGTGCACGGCGCGGGTGATCGAGTTGACCAGCTTTGGGGCCATGCGCTTGACCGTCGGGTCCTCACTGAGTTCGAGACGGTCGGTGAACAGCTGCGCCGATGTGAGGATGTTGCGCAGATCATGGCTGACCTTGGCGACGGCGGCACCCAGCTGGGCCAGCCGGTCCTTCTGCTTGAGCGCACCGGTCAGCTGGGTCTGCATGAGCTGGAGGGTTTCCTCGGCCTCGCGCAGCTCGGTCACGCCGGCTGACGGGATGATGACGCGGCGGGCGTCCTCGGGGGCTGCGGCATAGGCCTGGATATGCCCCACGACGCGCCGGATCGGTTTGACGAGAAGGCTGCGCACGGCCAGAAACAGCAAAAGCGCCGTGACCGCCGAAATCACCGCCGACAGCAACAGGATGCGCAAGCCGTAGTCGATCATGGCATCGCGCAGCTCGCGTGTGTCGAGGGTCACCTCGATCAACAAGCCGGCCCGGCGGACCGGGTTGCCGATCACGCGAATGACCTGGGGTTCGGGCGTGGCAAGCCGGATCATCGCGTCGCGTATCAGTTCAAGCGCCGTGGCGTCGCGCAGATCGTAGGTGGCGGAGATCGGCGCGGGAATCGGGGAGGACAACACCAGCTGGCGAGCCTCGTCGCGGCGCAGGACCACGTTGAACACGCCGGCATTGCGCAGGAGTTCGTCCTGCAGCTCGGGGCTGATATCCTCTTTTGCCAGCAGCGCCAGTGAGGCGATCTGCGACCGGTCGAGGCGCGAGACAAGGAAATCCTCGCGGTACCGCGCGATGGAGGGCACGAAAATCAGAACTTCGGCCAACATCACGAAGAGGACCGTCAGGATCAGGAACCGCCCCGAGAGAGATCTCAACCACCGCATCTTTCACGCCCGTATCAAGGGAGCCAGCGCTGCACCAGCCCCACGACTTTCTTTACCTTAGGGTTATCAAACAGCTTGGGCGAGAAATAGGCACCAGCGGCGCGTTTGTTCAACTCTCCCAGTGTCGGATAGGGCGCGACCATGTTGGCCACATGTTTCATCTTGAGCTTGTTGGCCAGCGCGAAGGCCCACAGGTTGATCAGCTCGCCCGCCTGTTCGCCGGCGATCGAGACGCCGACGGGGCGGCCGCGCGCGACCATCACCTTGATCAGTCCGGCGGTCTTGCGTTCGGCGATGGCGCGGTCGTTCTGGGCATAGGGGAAGCGGACCACGTCGAGATAGATGCCGTATTCGCGGCGGGCCTGTGCTTCGGTCAGGCCGACCTGCGCCAGTTCGGGTGCCGTGTAGGTGACCCAGGGGATATGGGCGGTGATGGCCTTTGCGGGCAGGCCGAACAGGGCCGAGCGGATGACGATGCCGGCGTGATAGCCCGCGACATGGGTGAATTGCAGCCCACCCGCCACATCACCGATGGCATAGACCCGGCGGTTGGTGGTCCTGAGGGAGGCATCGACCTTGATGCCGGTGCGGGTCGTCTTGATCCCGGCGGCATCCAGATCGAGCCGGTCGATATTGGCCTTGCGACCGACGGCCACCAGCAGATGCGTGCCCTTGAAGATGCGACCGTCTTCGGTTTCGATCTCGAGCGCGCCTACCGTTCCACGCACCTCCTTGGCCAGGGCGTCTTCGGCAATGTCGATCCCTTCGGCGCGCAAGGCCTCCAGAACGACGCCGGCCATTTCAGGATCGTCGCGGCCAAGCGCCTTGGCGCCTTCGATCACGGTGACTTTGCTGCCAAGGCGGCGGTGGGCCTGCGCCATCTCGAGCCCGATCGGACCGCCGCCGATCACCAGCAGGTGCCCGGGCTGTTCGCGCAGGTCGAACATTGTCTCGTTCGTCTCGTAAGGCACTGAGTCCAGGCCGGGAATCGGGGGCACGAAGGGCGAGGAGCCGGTGGCGATCACGATGCGCCGGGCGGTGATCCGGTGCGCGCCCGCCTCGACCTCGGTGGGCGAAAGGAAGCGGCCATAGTCGCTGATGACACGCACCCCGAGCCCCTCGAACCGCTCGACGCTGTCATGCGGGGCGATCTGCGAGATCACGTCCTGCACATGGTCCTTGGCGGCGGCATAATCCACCTGCGGGATGATGTCGGCCACGCCATAGGGGGCGCCGTGGGCCTGCGCATGGGCGGCCTTGCCCGAGGCGATCAGCGCCTTGGAGGGCACGCAGCCGTAATTCAGGCAATCGCCGCCCATCTTGTGGCCTTCCAGCAGGATGACATCGGCGCCCATTTGCGCGGCGCCTGCAGCCACCGACAGCCCGCCCGAGCCTGCGCCGATGACCAGAAGATCGGTTTTGAGGTCACTCATGAATCAGATATCCTTGCTGCCGCGCAGGGCCTTGATGACAAGGGGAAGGGCGGCCAGAAGGCACAGCCCGAGGATGGGCGCCAGCACCTGGGGCTCCCACAGGAGGGACAGGTCAGGGCGTTCGCCGCGGTCGAACACCTCGCCCAGGCCCACGCCGATCCAGGTGAAGACGATGGCGCCGGGGATGATGCCGAGGGCGGTGGTCAGCGCGAAATTGACAAAGCGCACACCGACCAGCGCAGGCAACAGGTTGGCCACGAAAAACGGGACGGCAGGGACAAGCCGCATCAGGAAAAGCACACTGATTTCATTATCATGCAACCCGTTCTTGAGACGTTTCAGGGTGCCGTCCGAGGTCTCGATCCGGGCGGCGAGCATGCGCCCCAGCCCAAGTCGGGCGGCCCAGAAGATCGCACAGGCGCCAAGCGATGCCGCGAGGACATTGAACACGGTGCCAAGGCCCAGGCCGAACAGAAACCCGCCGGTGACCGATGCGACGGCGGCGCCGGGAAGCGAGAAGGCAACGATCACGATGTAAAGCGCGATGAACGCCAGGGCCAGCCCCGCGAAATTGGCGTCGCGGAAGGCCAGAAGCGCCTCGCGATTGTCGCGCAAGGTGTCGAAATTGATGAGATCTCCCAGGGTGAAAGCCCCCAGAACAGCCACGATGACAATGGCGGCGAGGGGGACATGGCGCCACGGGCTGGACCGGGTGTCAGGCTTGTCGCTATCGGATATGTGGTTCATCTTCCAACCCCTCGGGTTTGTTTCATGCTCCAAGATGCGGAACGGGGCGTGACTTGGCCATAGGGTTCACGCGGGGGTGATCCGGGGTGATGGAAAAACCCGGTTTCCCCCTTGTTTGCGCCGGTTTGTGACAGGCAAGTGGGGTCAGTTGCATGTTTTTGTTTCAAAAGCCGCGAGGCGGGTTTGACTTGCGCTTGAGGGGCCACTATAGACCGGGCTTCAAACCTATACCCGGGTTGGCCGCGATTCCTGCAAGGCGCCGCCCGAAAAGACCGGAGACGGAGCGATGAAACGCACCTACCAACCCTCGAACCTGGTTCGCAAGCGCCGCCATGGTTTTCGCGCGCGCATGGCCACCAAGGCAGGCCGCAAGATCCTGAACGCACGTCGTGCGCGCGGCCGGAAATCGCTGAGCGCCTGATCCGCGATCCAAGGACAAAGAACGTGATGCCGCCGGAGGCCCCCGACAGCGATGCGGGGAATGAGCCCCCGGCGGTTTCCGTTTGTCTTCAGACACTTGTGCAGCGTGCCGACTTTCTGAAAGCGGCGCGGGCGCAGTGGAAGGCGATGCCCTCGATGGTGGTGCAGGTCCGCGACCGCAAGGACGGGGAGCCGATGGTCCGCGTGGGGTTCACCTGTTCGAAGAAGGTGGGCAACGCCGTGGCGCGCAACCGGGCCAAGCGCAGATTGCGCGAAGTGGCGCGGCATGTGCTGCCGGAGCTGGCAAGGCCGGGCTGGGATTACGTGTTGATCGGACGCCCGGACGCGACAGGCACACGGCCGTTCGATACGCTGACCGCTGATCTGCGAGCGGCGCTAACCCATTTGCACAAAAAGACAAAATGACCCCGCTGGCGCGCCTTCTGTCCTGGCCGGTCAAAGCCTACAGGCTGATCTTTTCGCCATGGGTCGGGCATAATTGCCGCTACCAGCCGACCTGCAGCCAGTATGCGCTGGAGGCGTTGGAGCGGCATGGCGGGATCAAGGGCGGCTGGCTGGCGCTGCGGCGTATCCTGAGATGCAATCCGTGGGGCGGCTGCGGCTATGACCCGGTGCCCGAGGACAAGGCGCGGGATCGTTAACGATCTGCCGAATCGCCCTGAAACCCCTTGGTTAACAGCGAAAAACCCGATCGGTAACGCGTCGGCATCACGTCGGTATCGCGTCGGTATCGGGGGCGGTGGTCCGGAATGTTAACGCGGCGCACGTTGCGCGGCGTGCCGAAAGACCCCGGCCAGGGCTTTTCAGCCTGTAAGCGCCCTTGTAAGAGGGCCGAACACCCCGCGAGGAGACACCGCCATGCCCACTGATACGCCTCAACCTGCCTTTGTCCTCGTGCGTCCGCAGATGGGCGAGAATATCGGGGCGGCGGCCCGGGCGATGTGGAATTTCGGGCTGGACCGGATGCGGCTTGTGGCGCCGCGCGATGGCTGGCCCAATCCCAAGGCCGTCGCCATGGCAAGCGGCGCGGGGCGGCTTCTGGATGAGGCGCAGCTGACGGCGGATGTGGCCGCGGCGGTGGCGGATTGCCATTACGTCATGGCCACCACGGCCCGGGCGAGGGGATTGACCAAGCCGGTGCTGAGCCCCGAACGCGCCATGCAGATCGCTGCCGAGAAGATCGCGGCGGGCGAGCGGGTCGCGGTGCTGTTCGGGCCGGAACGCGCGGGGCTGGAGAACGAGGATATCGCCAAGGCCAATGCGATCATCAACGTGCCGGTGAACCCGGAGTTTCCCAGTCTGAACCTTGCGCAATGCGTGTTGCTGACCGGGTATGAATGGCGCCGCGCGCAAGGCGGGATCACGCCCGAGCGCGTGGACATGGCGCGCGCCGACTGGGCCGAGCAGATCGAGATCGAAAAGCTGGCGGATCACTACGAGGCGCAACTGGGCGAGGCGGGGTTCTTCTTTCCCGACCACAAGGCCGAGGGCATGCGCCTGAACCTGCGCAACATGTGGAGCCGGATGCCGCTGACGCGGGCGGATGTGCAGACGCTGCACGGGGTCCTGCGGCAGATGGTCCGGTGGAAGGATCGGGGCGACTGAGCGCGCTTGAAGGGTAGAGGGCTGCGCACTATCGTGCACAGCGTTCAGGCAAGGAAGACGAAGATGGGTGAGAAACGCAGCATTTTCGAGGACGTCACCGACAGTGCCCCCCGAAGTGACGCACCGAAAGGCGGGATGATCGACGCAGGACGGCGCGGGGCGCGCGGGCTGGTCAGGGCATGGCTGATCGTGCTGTTCGCGCTGGTCGTCGTGATGATCGGCGTGGGCGGGCTGACGCGGCTGACCGATAGCGGGCTGAGCATCACCGAGTGGAAGCCGGTGACCGGCGCACTGCCGCCGCTGAGTGCCGCCGAGTGGGAAGCCGAGTTGGAGAAATACCGCCAGATCCCCGAATACCAGTTGCAGAACAAGGGCATGAGCATGGCCGAGTTCAAAGTGATCTACTGGTGGGAATGGGGCCACCGGCAGCTTGGGCGGGTGATCGGCCTTGTATGGGCCGTGGGCTTTTTCGGGTTGCTGGCGGCGCGGCGCGTGCCACCCGGCTGGACGGGGCGGCTGTTTTTCCTGGGGGTTCTGGGGGGCGCGCAGGGCGCGATCGGCTGGTGGATGGTCAGCTCGGGGCTTGAAGGCGAGATGCTGGACGTGGCCTCGTACCGGTTGGCGACGCATCTGGGGCTGGCCTTTGTCATCCTGGGCTTTATCGCGTGGTACGTGATGGCGCTTGGCCGCGAGGAACGAGAGCTGCTGCAGGCCCGGCGCGGCAAGGAGGCCAAGCTTTACGGCCTGTCGACCGGATGGCTGCATTTTGCCTTCCTGCAGATCCTGATCGGCGCGCTGGTCGCCGGGATCGATGCGGGGCGCAATTTCACCGATTGGCCGTTGATGGCCGGGGGCATCCTGCCGCCTGATTTCTGGATTGCAGAGCTGGGCTGGCGGAACTTCTTCGAAAACCCCGGGCTGGTGCAATTCGTGCACCGGACGGTGGGCTATGCGCTTCTGGCTTTTGCGATCGTCGTCTGGCTGAAGGGGCGGCGCAGTGCCAACGCGGCGACGCGCACGGCCTTCAACGCGGCCTTTATCGCGCTATGCGGGCAAATCGTGCTTGGAATCGTCACTGTTCTTTATGTCGCGGCCTGGCAAGTCGCTATCGTGCATCAACTTCTAGCTGTGCTACTATGGGTTCTGATCCTGCGGGCACGTTTCCTGTCCCTATACCCGCGGGCGCAATCCGTAAGAGGGTAAGAGATGGCGGCGTTCGATGAGTTGATGGCGTTCACCCGCGAGACCGAAGCGTTGGCGCAGGTGGCGGGGCGGTTGGGCTGGGATCAGGAAACGGTCATGCCGCGCGGCGCGGGTGCCCAACGCGCCGAGGAAATGGGCGCGATGGAAGCCGTGTTGCACGCGCGGCGCACGGATCCTAGGGTGGCCGACTGGCTGGCACAGGCCGAGGCGCCGGACGCGGCGGGGGAGGCGCAGCTGCGCCTGATCCGACATGCGCATGAGCGTGCGGTGCGCGTGCCTGCCGATCTGGCCACGGCGCTGGCGCGGCTGACCAGCCGGTCGCAGGGTGTCTGGGCCGAGGCGCGCGCGACCGATGATTTCGCCGCCTTCGCCCCGGTATTGACCGAGGTTCTGGCCCTCAAGCGCGAAGAGGGCGCGGCGCTGGCCGATGGCGGCGATGTCTATGACGCCTTGCTGGATGCGTTCGAGCCGGATGCCCGCGCCACCGAGTTGCAGGCGATGTTCGACGAGATGCGCGAGGGGTTGGTGCGGCTGCGGTTGCAGGCGCTTGACGGCGCCGAGCGCAAGGCGGTCAGCGGCACATTCGACGAGTCCGCGCAGATGCGCCTGTCCCGCGAGCTGGCGGAACGGTTCGGCTATGATTTCACGCGGGGGCGGATCGACAAGGCGGTGCATCCGTTCTCGTCCGGGTCTGGCGATGATGCGCGGATCACGACACGGACCAGTGCGGATGATCCTTTCAATTGTCTCTATTCCACGATCCACGAGGTCGGTCATGCCTGTTACGAGCAGGGGATCGACCGGGCCTATCACCTGACGCCTGTGGGGCATGGCGTGTCGATGGGCGTGCATGAAAGCCAGAGCCGCATCTATGAAAACCAGCTGGGGCGGAGCCGCGCGTTCTGTCATTTCCTTTATGGGCGGATGCGCGACACGTTCGGCGAGATCGGGGTGCAGGACGAGGACGCGTTCTATGCCACGGTGAACCGGCTGCATCGCGGCTATATCCGGACCGAGGCCGATGAGGTGCAATACAACCTGCATATCATGCTGCGCTTCGATCTGGAGCGGGCGCTGGTGTCGGGGGATCTGCAGGTGCGCGACCTGGAGGCGGCGTGGAATGACCGCTTCGCGGCCGATTTCGGCTATGCGGTGGATCGGCCCGCGCATGGCGTGTTGCAGGATGTGCATTGGTCGGTGGGGCTGTTCGGGTATTTCCCGACCTACAGTCTGGGCAATGTCTATGCCGGCTGCCTGCACGAGGCGTTGCGGCAGGCGGTGCCGGATCTGGACGATCACCTGGCGCAGGGCGATCCGAGCCCGGCGACGGATTGGCTGCGAGGCGCCGTGCAAGGCCATGGCGGGCTGCGCCCCCCGCGCGACACGATCACTGAGGCGTGTGGCGGGAAGGCGCCGTCGGCGGCGCCGCTGATGGCCTATCTTGAGGCGAAGTTCGGCGATCTTTACCCGGCGTGAGGCCGGGTGGATCTGCCGGCCTGCTGCATATCGGTCACGCGCCCCCGGGAAATACAATCGTGGAGGTTTGCACAGACGCCTTCATGATGTCTAAGGTTGCATCATGTGGTGAGGAGTGGGTGACGTGGTGTGGGTGCGGTGTGTTGTGGTGCCGATGATGTGTGTGGCCATGCTGGCAGGGTGCAGCCTGCCACGAGGGGCCGCGTTGCAATCGGAAATCCTGAGTGAACAGTCCTCGGAAACGCCGAGCTTCCAGGTGGTCGAGGTCACACGGGCGCGTGTCGCGCAGCTGGCGCAATGGCCGGTCACCGGATGGGCGGGGCATTACCATTGGTTCGGCCGGGACAGGGCGCCCGATTCCGCGGTGATCCTGACGGGCGACATGCTGGACATGTCGGTGTGGGAATCGCAGGAAAATTCGCTGTTGGCGGGCATGGGCAGCAAGATGACGGCGCTGCCGCGCATGACCGTGTCGGAAAGCGGGACGGTGTTCTTGCCTTACGTGGGCGATGTCGAGGTGCGCGGCCTGACCGAAGGGGCGGCGCGCAACCGGCTGCAATCGCGGCTGGAAGAGATCGCGCCGGCGGTGCAGGTGCAACTGGCGGTCACGCCCGGGCGCAACAACGCCGTGGACCTTGTGGGCGGTGTGGCATCGCCGGGGCGCTACCCGCTGGACAGCCGGGCCACCACGATCCTGAGCGTGATCGCCGAGGGGGGCGGGATCGATCCCGGCCTGCGAAACCCGGTGGTCCGGTTGCACAGGGACGGGCGCGGACATGATATCCTGGCCGCCGATCTGCTGCGGTCGCCTGCGCGCAATGTGCGGGTGCGCGGCGGTGACCAGATCACGATCGTCGAGGATGACCGCAGCTTCAACGTGCTGGGCGCTGCCGGCATACAACAGGTGGTGCCGTTCGAGCGTGAGACGCTGAGCGCGATGGAGGCGCTTTCCGTGATGGGCGGGTTGCAGGCGTCGCGGGCCGACCCCAAGGGCGTTCTGGTGCTGCGCGATTACGAGGCGAAGGATCTCAGGCCGGGCGGGGCCGGGCCGGACATGCAACAGGTTGTGTTCACACTGGACCTGACCAGTGCCGACGGGCTGTTCGCCGCGCGCCAGTTCCGGATCAATCCGGGCGACACGGTGCTGGCAACGGAATCGCCGGTGTCGGGCGCGCGCACCATCCTTGGCCTGCTGGGAACGGTGGTCGGCGTCACGGGAACGGTCGACAACCTCTGAGCGCGGCGCGCCGGGATCAGATCAGCGCCACGCGTTCGGCGCGTTCGGGATCGGGGAAGGGCCGGTAAAGGGCCATGTCCGCCTGACCCACATGATCATGCACCATCGCATAGAGCCGCGCGGTATCGTCATCCTGCCGGCCCGCACAGCGAAAGGCACGATCAAGCTGCGCGAGATCCTGAACGTCGATTTCCAGAAGGAAATCGCGGTGCGCGCCTGCCGCGAGGTTCAGCTTGCGCCGCTTGAGCGCCCAGGACTGGATCACGCCCTGCGCCTGCAAATGGGACATCCACGCATCCAGCGCCGCAGCGAAAGACAACGCCTTGGCCGTGTCGCGCAGATCGATAAAGCACAGGTAGGTGGTCATGACAGGCTGCTCCGTTGGGGTCCATCACGCGATGATGCCCCAACGGGATTGCCAGATCGTTAAAGCGGGCGGGGCTTTTGGCCCGCCAAAGCCAAGGGTTATTCCGTGGCTTCTGCCCCGGATGTTTCGGGCGAGGTGGTGTCGTCTTCCTCGTCGCCTTTTTCCGCGATCCATGCGACCGAGACGACCTCTTCTCCCTTGCGGGTGTCGAAGACCTTGACCCCACCGGCACTGCGAGAGCGGAACGAGATCCCGTCCACCGGCACACGGATGGACTGCCCGCGCGAGGTGGCCAGCATGATCTGGTCGTCGATCTCGACCGGGAAAGAGGCGATCAGATCGCCGCCGCGCATCGCCTTGTCCATGGCCTGAACGCCCATGCCGCCGCGTCCGCGCACCGGGTAATCATGGCTGGAGCTGAGCTTGCCGGTGCCGCCGGTGCTGATCGTGAGGATCAGGTTCTCGGCGGCCTGCATCTCGTCGAAGCGCTCGGCCGTGATATCGCCTACGGGGGCTTCGGCCTCTTCGCCATCCTCGGCACCGTCATCGGGCGCCCCGGCCAGGGCGCGGCGCATCTTGAGATAGGCGGCACGTTCATCGGAGGTGGCGTCGAAATGACGGATCACGGACATCGACACGACACGATCATCGCCCTGCAGGCGGATGCCGCGCACACCGGTGGACTTGCGGCCCTTGAAGACGCGCACTTCGGTGGTGGGGAAGCGAATCGCGCGGCCCGAATTGGTCACCAACATGATATCGTCGCCCTCGTCGCAGATGCGCGCGTTGACCAGCTCGATCCCTTCGGGCAGGTCCATCGCGATCTTGCCGTTGCGCTTGACGTTGGTGAAATCGCTGAGCGCATTGCGGCGCACGTCGCCCGCAGTGGTGGCGAACATGATCTGCAGGTCGTCCCATTCCGCCTCGGGGCGGTCCACGGGCATGATCGCCGCGATCGAGACACCTTGGGGGATGGGCAGGATATTGACGATCGCCTTGCCCTTGGAGGTGCGCCCGCCAAGCGGCAGGCGCCATGTCTTGAGCTTGTAGACCATGCCGTCGGTGGTGAAAAACAGCAACTGGGTATGGGTGTTGGCCACAAAGAGCGTGGTGACCACGTCCTCTTCCTTGGTGGCCATGCCCGACAGCCCCTTGCCGCCGCGCTTCTGCGCGCGGAAATCGGCCAGCGCGGTGCGCTTGATATAGCCGCCCTGGGTGACGGTCACGACCATGTCCTCGCGTTCGATCAGGTCCTCGTCGTCCATGTCGCCCGACCAGTCGACGATCTGGGTGCGGCGCGGCACGGCGAACTGGTCCTTGACCTCGCGCAGCTCGGTCGAGATGATCTCCATGATGCGCTCGCGGCTGGCGAGAATGGCGAGGTATTCCTTGATCTTGGCGGCCAGCTCCTGCAGCTCGTCGGTGACTTCCTTGACGCCCAGTTGCGTCAGGCGCTGGAGCCGCAGATCGAGGATCGCGCGGGCTTGCGTCTCGGACAGGTTGTAGGTGCCGTCGTCATTGGCCGTATGGGTCGGATCGTCGATCAGGGCGATATATTCGAGGATATCGCCCGCCGGCCAGCGCCGGGTCATCAGCTTGTGACGGGCTTCGGCGGCATCGGCCGAGGCGCGGATCGTGGCCACCACCTCGTCGACATTCGACACGGCGACGGCCAGACCGCACAGCACATGGCTGCGGTCGCGCGCCTTGCGCAGCTCGAAGGCGGTGCGGCGGGCGACCACATCTTCGCGGAAGGCGATGAAGGCGCTGAGAAAGCCGTGCAGGGTCAGCTGCTCGGGGCGGCCGCCGTTGAGCGCCAGCATGTTGCAGCCGAAATGGGTCTGCATCGGGGTGAAGCGGAACAGCTGGTTGAGCACCACCTCGGCGGTGGCGTCGCGCTTGAGTTCGATCACCACCCGCACGCCGTGGCGGTCGGATTCGTCCTGCACATGGGCGATCCCCTCGATCCGCTTTTCGCGCACCGTTTCGGCGATCTTCTCGATCATCGCGGCCTTGTTGACCTGGTAGGGGATCTCGTCGATGACGATGGCATAGCGGTCCTTGCGGATTTCCTCGATCCGGGTCTTCGAGCGGATCACGACGCTGCCGCGCCCCTCGAGATAGGCTTTGCGCGCCCCGGACCGGCCCAGCATGATGCCGCCGGTGGGAAAGTCGGGACCGGGCACGTAGCCGATAAGGTCTTCCGAGCTGAGGTCGGGATTGTCGATCAGGGCCAGCGTGGCATCGCAGACCTCGCCCAGGTTATGGGGCGGGATATTGGTGGCCATGCCGACGGCGATGCCGCCCGCGCCATTGACCAGCATGTTGGGAAAGCGCGCCGGAAGGACCGTCGGCTCCAGGTCCTTGCCGTCGTAATTGTCCTGGAAATCGACGGTGTCCTTCTCGATATCGGCCAAAAGCGCCTGCGCGGGCTTGTCCATGCGCACTTCGGTATAGCGCATGGCGGCGGCGTTATCGCCGTCCATCGAGCCGAAATTGCCCTGGCCGTCCAGAAGCGGCAGCGACATCGAGAAATCCTGCGCCATGCGCACCAGCGCGTCGTAGATCGCGCTGTCGCCATGGGGGTGGTATTTGCCCATCACGTCGCCGACGGCGCGCGCCGATTTGCGATAGGGCTTGTCGTGGGTATTACCGCCCTCGTGCATCGCGTAGAGGATGCGCCGATGCACCGGCTTGAGCCCGTCGCGAAGATCGGGGATCGCGCGGCTGACGATGACCGACATGGCATAATCGAGATACGAGGTCTTCATCTCGTCCGCGATGGACACGGACGGCCCGCTGTACTGCGGCCGGTCTGGCGTGTTTTCTTCCATGTCTTCAGGGGGTTGCGGCGTATCGTTCACGTGGTGGCCCGTCCTGTCCTGCAAGGTCTATATCTTGTTGTCCGAACTATATCAGAGCGCGGATATTGGGTGCAATGCCTGTTACCATCTGCCTTTGGCAGCCAGCACCCACCTTTGCTAACACACTGTTTTTATTGAAAAGTAATTTTTTTCGGGCATGATTCCGAGACAAGCGAAAAACGCTGAACAAAAAGGAGCAGATCCATGGCGATGAGCGAGACCGAAATGATGCTGAAAGGGTACGGGCTGACCACGGCGGAATTCTATTATCGCATGCCCGATTACACCCATGTGCTGAACACCTTCATCTGGCAGGATTACGACACGGCGCCCGATCATCCGCGCCTGTTCAAATTCGTGGAGTTCTGGCAGGACGAGATCGAAGGCCCGCTGCATTCGGTCAAGTTCACCCACCGCAAACTGATCGCGCCGGGGGAATGGCGGCAGGTGGTGGGCGAATTCACCCTGCATTGATCACCGCCGTCCGGCGCTTCTTCTGGCTGGAAATATCCCGGGGGAGTCGTTGAAATCCCTCAAGGATTTCAACGGCGGGGGCAGGGCCCCCGACCGTGTTCCGCCACAAGGCGTGTCGTCTGGCCTGTCGGGATGCGTCTCAGGGGATGATGCGCGTGTACTTGATGCCCTCGAGCGACGCGCCGGCCATGGCGCCTGCCTGACCGAAGATCACCGCGACCACGGGGGCCGTGCTGGTTGTGGTGTCGGCGCGGATATTCTCGCCACGGTCATTGAACACGTATTCGATATCGGCACCGGCCACCCAGCCCGAGGACCGGCGGAAGCGTTCCAGCGCGTCGTCGGTCATGAAGAACAGCACATGGGCGAATTGCTGCGCGCCGATCTGCAAGCCGACGCTGCCCTTGGCGGCGGAATAGTAATCCACGGTCGAGTTGTTGATCCGCAAGGCGCCGCGGCCATAGCCGCCACCGACCAGAAAACCCGCTTCGGTGACCAGCGGCATAACCAACATGCCGGTCGACTTGGCCGCCAGATCGCGGGTGTTGGGATATTGCGTGTAAAGGTAATTCAGCGTGGTATCGACACGGGCGTCGATCTTCTGCGCGTTGTTGGACCCGACGCCGTTGCCGCAGGCCGCCAGAATGGGGGTGCCTGCCACAACGCCGAGCGTGAAAGCGCGTCGCGTAAGATTGCTCATGGTTTTGCCTGTTCGTTGCCTGACATCAATCCGGTCTTCTTGGGTGCCGGTGCGCCGGACTATAGGCGGGTTCGTGCCGCATGTCACGCCTCAAGGGCGCGCGCACCGGGCCCTTGCGCGGCTTACTGCCCGTCCTGCATGGCGCGCGCGGCGGCCGGGGCGAAATAGCTCAGCACCCCGTCGCAGCCGGCACGTTTGAAGGCCATCAGGCTTTCCATCATCGCGCGGTCGCCGTCGATCCAGCCTTGCATGGCGGCGGCCTGGATCATCGCGTATTCGCCCGACACCTGGTAGGCAAAGGTGGGGGCTGCGAATTCGTCCTTCACGCGGCGGCAGATATCCAGGTAGGGCATGCCCGGCTTGACCATCACCATATCCGCCCCCTCGGCCAGGTCGCGGGCCACGCAGCGCAGCGCCTCGTCGGTATTGGCGGGGTTCATCTGGTAGGTCTTCTTGTCGCCCTTCAGCGCCCCGGATGCGCCCACGGCATCGCGGAACGGGCCATAGAAGGCGCTGGCATATTTGGCGGCATAGCTGAGCAGCATCACGTTATGATGACCCTCGGCCTCGAGCGCGGTGCGGATCGCGCCGATCCGGCCATCCATCATGTCCGAGGGGCCGATGATATCGACCCCGGCCTGCGCCTGCGACAGCGCCTGGCGCACAAGCGCCTCGACGGTCTGGTCATTGACGATCTCGCCATCCACCACAAAGCCGTCATGGCCGGTGTCGGAATAGGGATCGAGCGCCACATCGGTCATCACCACGATATCGGGCACCGCATCCTTGATCGCGCGCGTCGCGCGGTTCGACAGGTTGTCGGGGTTCCAGGCTTCGGCGCAATCGGCGGTGCGGTTGGCCGCCCCCGTATAGGGAAACAGGCAGATGGCGGGAATCCCGAGGCTGTGGGCTTCGCGGGCCGCTTCGACCACCTTGTCGACGCTGCGACGCATGACGCCGGGCATCGAGGGCACAGGCTCGGTCACGCCATCCCCGTCGCGCACGAAGACCGGCCAGATCAGGTCGGCCGGGGTCAGCGTGTTTTCCGCGACAAGGGCGCGAATGGCGGGGGTGGACCGGGTGCGGCGCAGGCGGGTGGCGGGAAAGGCGGCTTGGGTGGGTTTCATGGACCTGTCCTGAAGAAAACTCTGTCCCTTGAGTGGCATGTAAATTCGCGTATCTCAAGGGTAGGAATTGCCCGAGGCCGGCGCTAAGACTGTCCGGTGAATTGAGATGGATTGATCTTTTGGACTGGTACGAGACCGTTTTCGAACTCATCGACATGCGCAGCTTCAGCAACCTGTGGTTCTGGATCGCCCTTGCCGCATTGTGGTCGTCGACCAGCCATTGGGTGCTTGGCGTGCCCTGGGACGTCGTGACCCGCGCGCGCAAGGCGCACAGCGCCGAGGATGCGCAGGCGGTGACGGACCTGCATGATCTGGTGCGCATCAATTCCAACCGCATCCTTTATATCTCGAGGGAATCCGGGCTGCTTCTGGCGGGGTTCGTCTGTTTCTGCATCACGGTCACGTTCCTGATGGGGTTCGTCTATCACAAGGAATTCGCGCAGGCGCTGTTTCTGCTAGGCTTTCCGATGAGCATCGTGGGGCTTTTGTCGTTGCGGACCGCGCGGAGGATCAGGCGGATGGGGCTGGAGGGCGACGCGCTGTGCCGGCAGCTCTATCGGCACAGGTTGGTCACGCAGGTGATCGGCATGGTGTCGATCTTCGTGACGGCGATGTGGGGCATGCTGCAGAACATGACCATCGGCGTTCTGGGTGGCTGAGGCGCCGCATGGCGGCGGTTGCACCCCGTGCATACTGCTTGTATCGGGCAGGGCATGAGCGGATCTGACAACATCATCGTCGGCGGCGCGCCGGAAGGTTTCGACGCCCGCCTTGTTCTGGACGAGGTCACCCGGCGCGACGCGCCGGTGATCCATGTGGCGCGCGACGACAAGCGGCTTGCGGCGATGAGCGATGCGCTGCGGTTCTTTGCGCCCGATATCCCGGTGGTGCGGTTTCCCGGCTGGGATTGCCTGCCTTATGACCGGATCTCGCCCAACCCGGACATATCGGCGGCCCGGATGGCGACGCTGGCGGGGCTTGTGCACGGGATGCCGGGCAAGTTCGTGCTGCTGACCACGCTCAATGCGGCCACGCAGCGCGTGCCGGCGCGCGAGGTCCTGAAAGAGGCCGCTTTCATCGCGCAGGTCGGCCAGCGCATCGACGAGGCGGGGCTGAAGGCGTTTCTGGTGCGCATGGGGTTCAGCCAGGCGCCCACGGTGATGGAGCCCGGCGATTACGCGGTGCGCGGCGGCATCATCGACATCTACCCGCCGGGCGAGACCGGCCCGGTGCGGCTGGATCTGTTCGGCGATGTGCTGGACGGGCTGCGCCGCTTCGATCCCGCCACGCAGCGCACAACCGACAGGCTGGACCAGATCGAGCTGGCCCCGGTCAGCGAGGTGATCCTCGACGAGGCCGCGGTCACGCGCTTTCGGCAGAATTACCGGATCGAGTTCGGCGCCGCCGGCACCGATGACCCGCTTTACGAGGCAGTGAGTGCCGGGCGCAAACATGCCGGGATCGAGCATTGGTTGCCGTTTTTCCATGAAAAGCTGGAAACCGTGTTCGATTACCTGCCCAGTGCCACCATCACGCTGGACGACCAGGTGACGGCGCAACGCCTGTCGCGGTGGGACAGCATTGCCGATCAATACGACACCCGCGTGCATGCCCTGAAGCAAAAGAGCCGCGAAGGGACCGTCTACAAGCCGGTGCCGCCGGGCTTGCTTTATCTGGATGATGCGGGCTGGCAACAGGCCCTGGACGGAAAACGGGTGCTGCAATTCAAACCCCTGCCGCAGGCGACGGGCCCGGGCGTGATCGACGCGGGCGGCCGGATCGGGCGCAATTTCGCGCCCGAGCGCCAGAACGAGGGGCTGAGCCTGTTCGGGGCGCTGAAGGACCATATCGAGAGCAAGCTGGCGGCGGGTCCGGTGCTGGTGGCCAGCTACTCGGACGGGGCGCGCGAACGTCTGGAGGGCCTGCTGGAGGACGAGGGGCTGATCGGCGCGGTGCCGGTGGCCAATGCCACGCGGATCGGCGCGCATGGTCTGCATCTGGCGGTCTGGGGGCTCGAGGCGGGCTTCGAGGCGCCCGGCCTGACGGTGATCGCCGAACAGGATGTGCTGGGCGACAGGCTGATCCGTGCGCCCAAGAAACGCCGCCGCGCCGAGAATTTCCTGACCGAGGCGCAAAGCCTGAGCCCCGGTGACCTGGTGGTGCATGTGGATCACGGGGTGGGCCGGTACCAGGGCCTGGAAGTGGTCACGGCGGCGGGGGCGGCGCATGAATGCCTGCTGCTGGAATATGCCGAAGGGTCAAAGCTTTACCTGCCGGTCGAGAATATCGAACTGCTGAGCCGCTTCGGCCATGAAGAGGGGTTGCTGGACAAGCTGGGCGGCGGCGCCTGGCAGGCCAAGAAAGCCCGTCTGAAGGAACGGATCCGCGAGATGGCCGATAGGCTGATCCGGATCGCCGCCGAGCGCGAATTGCGCCGTGCGCCGGTGCTGGAGCCGGAACATCACGCCTGGGAAGAATTCTCGGCGCGCTTCCCCTATAGCGAGACCGATGACCAGCTGCGCGCGATCGAGGATGTGCTGGCCGATCTGGATGCCGGTCGCCCGATGGACCGGCTGATCTGCGGCGATGTGGGGTTCGGCAAGACCGAAGTGGCGATGCGCGCGGCCTTCGTGGCGGCGATGTCGGGGGTGCAGGTGGCGGTCGTGGCACCGACCACGCTGCTGGCGCGCCAGCATTACCAGAGCTTTGCCGAACGGTTCCGGGGGTTTCCGGTCACCGTGCGCCCCCTGTCGCGGTTCGTGTCGCAGCGCGATGCCGGCCTCACGCGCGAGGGGTTGGCCAAGGGCACCGTGGATATCGTGGTGGGCACCCATGCGCTTCTGGCCAAGAACATCCGTTTCAAGAACCTCGGTTTGCTGATCATCGACGAGGAGCAGCGCTTTGGCGTGGCGCACAAGGAGCGGCTCAAGCAGTTGCGGTCGGACGTGCATGTGCTGACCCTGACCGCGACACCGATCCCGCGCACGCTGCAATTGTCGCTGTCGGGGGTGCGCGACCTGTCGATCATCGGCACGCCGCCTGTCGACCGGCTGTCGATCCGCACCTATGTGAGCGAGTTCGACCCGGTGACGATCCGCGAGGCGCTGCTGCGCGAGCATTACCGGGGCGGGCAGAGCTTTTTCGTGGTGCCGCGCATTGACGATCTGTCCGAGATCGAGGCGTTCCTGTCCGAACAGGTGCCCGAGGTGTCCTATGTCATCGCCCATGGCCAGATGGCCGCGCGCGATCTGGATGACCGGATGAACGCCTTTTATGACGGCAAGTACGATGTGCTGCTGGCCACGACGATCGTGGAATCCGGGCTGGATATTCCGACCGCCAACACGATGATCATCCACCGCGCCGACATGTTCGGGCTGAGCCAGCTTTACCAGATCAGGGGCCGGGTCGGGCGGTCGAAAACGAGGGCCTATGCCTATCTGACCACACGGCCGCGCGCCAAGCTGACGACGGCTGCGGAAAAGCGCCTGCGGGTTCTGGGATCGCTGGACACGCTTGGTGCGGGGTTCACGCTGGCCAGTCAGGACCTCGATATTCGCGGCGCGGGCAACCTGTTGGGCGAGGAACAGTCCGGGCAGATGCGCGACGTGGGCTACGAGCTGTATCAATCGATGCTGGAAGAGGCGATCGCCAAGATCAAGTCCGGCGAGCTGGAGGGCCTGACCGAAGAGGACGGGCAATGGGCGCCACAGATCAACCTGGGCGTGCCGGTCCTGATCCCCGAAGACTACGTGCCCGATCTGGATGTCCGGCTGGGGCTGTATCGCCGGCTGAGCGGGCTGAGCAGCAAGGTCGAGCTGGAGGGCTTCGCCGCCGAGCTGATCGACCGCTTCGGCAAGCTGCCCCGCGAGGTGAATACCCTGCTGCTGATCGTGCGTATCAAGGCGATGTGCAAGAAAGCGGGGATTTCCAAGCTGGATGGCGGGCCGAAGGGGGCGACGATCCAGTTCCACAACGACAAGTTCGCCTCGCCCGAGGGGCTGGTCGATTTCATCCGCGACCAGAACGGATTGGCCAAGGTCAAGGACAACAAGATCGTGGTGCGGCGCGACTGGCGCAAGGAGAGCGACAAGATCAAGGGCGCCTTCGCCATCGCCCGGGACCTCGCTGAAAAGCTTGTCGCCATGCGCAAGAAGGAAAAGGCCGCCAAAGATGCTTGAGGAGGGGCTGCACGGAGTGCCGGCGGGGCATACCGCATCGGTCGTGACCTACCTGGAAATGCGGAGCCAAGCGCCCGCGCGGCCCTGTGCCGATCTGCCGTTGCGGCTGCAGCGGGTGATGCGGCCCGATCCGGACTGGTATCTGCGGCTGTTTCGCCGGGTGGGCGATGCGTGGCTGTGGTTCGGTCGCCTGGAGATGGCGCGCAGCGAGCTGGAGCGGCTGCTGGAGGATCCGCTGGTGCATGTCCATGCGGTGATGGACGGTGCGGCCGAGCTGGGGTTGCTGGAGCTGGATTTCCGTGTGCAGGGGCAGTGCGAGCTTGCCTATTTCGGGCTGGTGCCCGAGGCGGTGGGCGGCGGCGCGGGGCGCTGGATGATGAACGAGGCGATCCGCATGGCATGGGCCGAAGGGATCACGCGGTTTCACGTGCATACCTGCACGCTGGATCATCCGGGCGCGTTGGCGTTCTACCGCCGCAGCGGGTTCATGGCCTATAAGCGCGAGATCGAGATTGCCCCTGATCCACGCCTGATCGGCCTGATCCCCGAGAGTGCCGCGCCGCATGTCCCGCTGATCCGGGCGTGATCGCTTGTCCGGCCTGACGGTCGGCCGCGCCGGGCGCGTCATCCCTGCCGTGCGAACCAGTCTTCGATACGCGGCGCGATCCAGTGCCACAGGGCGGGGGCGCCGCGCAGGATCGGTTGTCCGACGCGGTCCCGCACCTGATCGAGCGTCGCGCCATGCGCGCGCCAGTTGATGCCGTCCGTGGCCAGGTTGAGATTGGGCGGCTGGAACCGATCGAGCGCCTTGGCAAAGCGCGCGTCGGCCGTGTGGGCCGCTTCGAATTCATCCCAGAGGGCGCGCATCTCATGCCCCTGGGCGTCGGGCAGGAGCCCGAAGATACGATCCGCCGCCGCAATCTCGGCGCGCGCGATGGCGGCACGGTCGGCCACGGCATAAATGGGCGTGTCGCCGGCGTCGATTTCAACGAGATCATGCAGCAAGAGCATCCGCGTCACCCGTGCCACAGAGGCATCCTGGGGCGCGTGATCGGCCAGAACCTGTGCGAACAGTGCGAGGTGCCAGCTGTGCTCGGCGGAGTTTTCAGGCCGTGATCCGTCGCAGATCGGGGTGGCCCGGTTGACGGATTTGAGCCGGTCGGCGGTGGCCAGAAACGTGATCTGGCGCGCCAGTGTCGGGCAGGGCGGGGCGGCGCCCCGGTGCAGGGCCTGCAGACAGGCGGCCATCTCGGGCCAGTCGGTGCGGACCCAACGGGCGCGGCCCGTCGCCAGGTTGTCGGCCACGATGTCCAGATGATCCGGGCGGGGCCGTTCGGCGCAGAGCACCTGAAGGATGGGTTGCAGGTGATCGACCGCCCGCGCCAGCCGGGCCGCGTCGCCATGCCCGTGGCAGAACTCGTCCCAAAGCGCCCGCAGGGCGGCGCCCTGATCGGCCGGCAGGAGGGCAAAGAGCCGCGCTGCGGCGGCGTCTTCTGCGGCGCGCCGCGCCTCGGGATCAAGGGGCAGGTGGATGGGATGGTCGCCGGCGTCGATCTCGACCAGGTCATGCACCAACAGCATGGCGATGGCGCGATCCCGGCTGTGCGGGGTGACCGGCGCCACGGCATCGGGCGGGGTCAGGACGAGCGCGCAAAGCGCCACATGCCAGCTGTGTTCGGCGACGTTCTCGGGGCGGGAAAGATCGATCAGATCATTTGCGCGGGTGATGGACTTGAGCCTGCACGCCTCGATCAGGAAGGCCATTCCGGCATCGAGCGCCGTCGTACTCATCCGGCGTCGGAGGCGTTGCCGTCCTGCTGCGCGCCGGTCTGGAATTTCCGTGCCCGTTCCAGCAAGAGCGCCCGCGCCTTGTTGTTGGCGCGGCGCACACGCAGCGACGTCAGAAATGCCTCTTCCGCCGTCTGCGAGGTGGCCCCGAGAAGCTTGACGATGTCCGAGACGATCTGCTCGTCGCCGGTGGCGTCGATATACTTGATGACATCGCGCGCCAGCTCATCCGCGAGGTCTTCGGTCACCCCCATGAGGTCACCGCGTGTTTTCGGTCAGGCGCCGTTTGACATAGCCTGTCACGGTGTCGATCATCGTGTCCATGTGCGGCTCCTTGAAGAAGTGGTCGGCGCCTTCGATCTGCTCATGGGTGACGGTGATGCCTTGCTGTTCGTGCAACTTGTTGACCAGTGCCGTGGTGTCGGCGGGCGGGGCCACGCGGTCGGCCGTGCCGTTGATCACGAGGCCAGAGGACGGGCAGGGCGCGAGGAACGAGAAGTCATACATGTTGGCCGGCGGCGAGACCGAGACGAACCCCGTGATCTCGGGGCGGCGCATGAGAAGCTGCATGCCGATCCAGGCGCCGAACGAGAACCCCGCGACCCAGCAATGCTTGGAATTGCTGTTCATGGATTGCAGGTAATCCAGCGCCGAGGCCGCATCGCTGAGCTCGCCGATGCCCTGATCGTATTCGCCCTGCGACCGGCCGACGCCGCGGAAATTGAACCGAAGGACGGTAAAGCCCATGTTGTAGAAGGCATAATGCAGGTTGTAGACGACCTTGTTGTTCATCGTCCCGCCGAATTGCGGGTGGGGATGCAGCACGATCGCGATCGGAGCATCCTTTTCACGCTGCGGGTGGTAGCGTCCTTCAAGACGGCCTTCGGGACCGGGAAAGATGACCTCGGGCATGTGGCCTGTATCTCCGTGGTTTGGGTGTGCGACTTTCTTGACGAAATCGATCAAGCACCTTAGAATTATTCTAAATTTCGACCATAGCCGAAAGCTTAGGCGGAGATAAGCCCTGCATGGCGTCTCGTCAATCTATTCAAGGGGATTTGCCCGATGAAGCTGAGTACCAAAGGCCGCTATGCGATGGTGGCGCTTGTGGATATCGCCCTGCAGGACGGTGACGGTCTGGTGACGTTGAGTGAAATCTCGAAGCGCCAGGATGTGTCCTTGCCGTATCTGGAGCAGCTTTTCGTCAAGTTGCGCCGCGCGGATCTGGTCACGTCCGTGCGCGGACCGGGGGGCGGGTACAGGCTGGCGCGTCCGGCATCCGACATTCGGGTGGTCGATGTGCTGGCGGCCGTGGATGAAACGGTGAATGCGCTTCAAAAAGGGGCGGGTGCTTCGGGGGCTGCGAGCGGTTCGAAGGCGCAATCCATGACCAACCGACTGTGGGAATCGCTGAGCGCGCAGGTCTACGTGTTCCTGCACCAGACCCGTCTGAGCGATGTGGTGTCGAACACGCTGGCGCCGTGTCCTGCGGTTCCGACGCTGTTTTCCGTGGTGGACGAGGAGTGATGCGCCCCAGGTCCATATCGGCGCATCGGGGGTCCGGCCAAGTCGCGGGAGAGACGCCGTGAGCCGTGTTTACCTGGATCACAACGCCACCACGCCGCTTCGGACCGAGGCGCGGGCCGCCATGATCGCGGCCATGGACGTGATCGGAAACCCGTCAAGCGTGCATAGCGAAGGCCGGGCGGCCAAGGCGCTGATCGAACGGGCGCGCGAGCAGGTCGCGGCCGCCTTCGGGGCGGATGGTGCGGATGTGATCTTTACCTCCGGGGCGACGGAAGCCGCCGCACTGGCCTGTGCGGGGCGCGGCCTGCACGGGGCTGAGGTGGAGCATGATGCGGTCAAGGCGTGGATCACGCCTGATCTGCCGGTCGATGCCAAAGGCCATGTCACGGTGACCGACCCCGAACAGTCGGTGCTGCAGAAAGCCAATTCCGAAACAGGCGTGATCCAGGACGTGCCCGAGGGGCTTGAGGTCTGCGACATGACGCAGGCGTTCGGCAAGCTGCCGGTGGCGTTCAACTGGTCCGGGTGCCGCATGGCGCTGACGGCTGCGCATAAATTGGGGGGACCCAAGGGCATCGGTGCGCTGATCGTCAAGCGCGGCACGGACCTGGAGGCGCGGATCCGCGGCGGCGGTCAAGAGATGGGGCGCAGGTCCGGCACGGAAAATGTCATTGGAATCGCGGGGTTCGGGGCCGCAGCTCAGGCAGCTGTCGATGAAATCGGCGCCGGAACCTGGGACCGGATCGCAGAACTTAGAAAGATTCTAGAAAATATCATTGCAGCCGGCGCGAATGAGACTATTTTTGTCGGGAAAGACGCGGACCGGTTACCCAACACCTCGTGTTTCATCACTCCGGGATGGAAAGGTGAGACGCAGGTCATGGCGATGGATCTGGCGGGCTTTGCGATATCGGCAGGGTCGGCATGTTCCAGCGGCAAGGTCAAAAGCAGCGGTGTGCTGCAGGCGATGGGTTTCAGTGCGGCCGATGCGGGATGCGCCGTGCGTGTCTCGCTTGGGCCGGAAACGACCCGCAACGACGTGACACGCTTCGCCGAAAGCTGGTTGAAGCACCTGAACAAACATCGCGCCCGGGCGGCGTAATACTTCAAGGAGGGGGCCACTATGACGGCACTGGATGACATGCAGGTCAAGGAAGGCGTCGACCAGGAAACGGTCGATGCCGTGCGGGAGATGGCGGGCACCTACAAACACGGGTGGAACACCGATATCGAGATGGATTACGCCCCCAAGGGCCTGACCGAGGATATCGTGAAGCTGATCTCGGAGAAGAACGGCGAGCCGGAGTGGATGACCGAATGGCGGCTGCAGGCCTATCAGCGCTGGCTGCAGATGAAAGAGCCGGACTGGGCGATGCTGGATTATCCGGAGGTCGATTTCCAGAACCAGTATTACTATGCGCGCCCCAAAAGCATGGCGGTCAAGCCCAAGTCCCTGGACGAGGTCGATCCCAAACTCTTGGAAACCTATGAAAAGCTTGGCATTCCGCTGAAGGAACAGATGATCCTTGCCGGTGTCGAGGGCGCCGAAGACGCCCCTGCCGAAGGGCGCAAGGTGGCTGTGGACGCGGTGTTCGATTCCGTGTCGGTCGGCACCACGTTCCAGAAGGAGCTGGAGAAGGCGGGCGTGATCTTCTGCTCGATTTCGGAAGCGATCGAAAAGCATCCCGAGCTGGTCAAGAAGTACCTTGGGTCGGTCGTGCCGGTCAGCGACAACTTCTATGCGACGCTGAACTCGGCGGTGTTTTCGGATGGCTCGTTCGTGTACGTGCCGCCGGGTGTGCGCTGCCCGATGGAGTTGAGCACGTATTTCCGGATCAATGCCGAAAATACCGGCCAGTTCGAACGGACCCTGATCATTGCCGACAAGGGATCCTATGTCAGCTACTTGGAAGGCTGCACCGCGCCGCAGCGCGATGAAAGCCAGCTGCACGCCGCCGTGGTCGAGATCGTCATCGAGGAAGATGCCGAGGTCAAATACTCGACCGTCCAGAACTGGTTCCCCGGGAACGAGGACGGCTCGGGCGGGATCTACAATTTCGTGACCAAGCGCGCCGATTGCCGGGGCGACCGCGCCAAGGTGATGTGGACGCAGGTGGAAACCGGAAGCGCCGTGACCTGGAAATACCCGTCATGCATCCTGCGTGGCGATGACAGCCAGGGCGAGTTCTACTCGATCGCGATCACGAACAACTTCCAGCAGGCCGATACCGGCACGAAAATGGTGCATCTTGGCAAGAACACCAAGTCGCGCATCGTCTCCAAGGGGATCAGTGCCGGCAAGGCGCAGAACACCTATCGCGGGCTGGTTTCCATGCACCCCAAGGCCACCAACAGCCGCAACTACACACAGTGCGACAGCCTGTTGATCGGTGATCAGTGCGGGGCGCATACCGTTCCCTATATCGAGGTGAAGAACAACTCGAGCCGGGTGGAGCACGAAGCGACCACGTCGAAAGTGGATGATGACCAGCTGTTCTACTGCCGCCAGCGGGGCATGGACGAGGAAGAGGCCGTTGCCCTGGTGGTGAACGGGTTCTGCCGGGATGTTCTGCAGGCGCTGCCGATGGAGTTCGCCATGGAAGCGCAGCAGCTGGTGGCCATCTCGCTGGAAGGGTCGGTGGGCTGACGCCTGCCGATCGTATCTGCAAAGGGCAGGCAGGTCATGATCATCACCACCACGCATGGCATCGAAGGCCGCAAGATCACGCAGTATCGCGGGATCGTCGTCGGCGAAGCGATCATGGGAGCCAACGTGTTCCGCGATTTCTTCGCGTCGATCACCGATGTGGTCGGTGGGCGATCAGGCGCGTACGAATCCAAGCTGCAGGATGCGCGGGACACCGCCATGCACGAGCTTGAGGCGCGCGCGGCGGCATTGGGTGCGGATGCGGTCGTGGGGGTCGATCTCGATTACGAGGTGGTGGGCGATTCGATGCTCATGGTGTCGGCCAGCGGCACGGCGGTGGTGCTGGATTGATCATGGCGCAGACCGCCACCATATCGCGGCCCGAATTGACCCTGCCCGAGGCCGAGGCCGCGCGCCTGCATGATGCATACGCGCAGGCCGGGGTGATCCTCGAATATGGCAGTGGCGGGTCGACGGTGATGGCGGGCGAGCTGCCGGGCAAGCGGGTGTTCACGGTCGAAAGCGATCAGGCCTGGGCCCAGATGATGCGGGCCTGGTTCGAACAGGCGCCGCCCGTGGCCGGCACGGAGGTGGATATCATTTGGTCCGATATCGGAGAGACGAAGGAATGGGGATACCCGGCCACGAACAGCGAATGGCAGCGCTATGCGCGGTATCCGCTGGAAGTGTGGGACCTGCCAGAGTTTCGTCAGCCCGATGTCGTGCTGGTGGATGGACGGTTTCGCGCCGGGTGCGTTCTTGCCGCGGCGTTTCGGACGCAGGCGCCGGTGCGTGTGTTCGTGGATGATTACGCGCGGCGGCGGCACTATCACCGCGTCGAAGCCTTTGTCGGCGAGCCGGTCATGACCGGGCGCATGGCGGAATTCGAGGTGTCGCCGATGGCGGTGCCAGGAGATCGGCTGCTGTCGATCGTGGAGATGATGACGCGGCCCTGAGGCGCGTCGAGACATGTAAACGAGGAGCTGAAAATGCTGGAAATCAAGAACCTGCACGTCGATCTGGAAGATGAGGACAAGACCATCCTCAAGGGCGTGGACCTGACGGTTGAGGACGGCAAGGTGCACGCGATCATGGGGCCGAACGGCTCTGGCAAGTCGACGCTCAGCTACGTGCTTGCGGGCCGCGACGGCTATGAGGTCACCGATGGATCGGCCACGCTGGACGGGGTGGATATCCTCGAGATGGAGCCCGAAGAGCGTGCAGCGGCGGGTCTGTTCCTTGCGTTCCAGTATCCGGTCGAGATCCCCGGTGTCGGCAACATGACCTTCCTGCGCACCGCGTTGAACGCACAGCGCAAGGCCAAGGGCCTTGAGGAAATGAGTGCGACGGATTTCCTCAAGCTGGTCCGTGAAAAGGCGGCGACGCTGAAAATGGACAACGACATGCTCAAGCGTCCGGTCAATGTCGGGTTTTCGGGCGGCGAGAAGAAGCGCAACGAAATCCTGCAGATGGCCATTCTCGAGCCGAAGATGTGCATCCTCGACGAGACCGATTCAGGGCTTGACGTCGACGCGATGAAGCTGGTCGCCGAGGGCGTCAACGCGCTGCGCAACGAAGGCCGGGGCTTTCTGGTGATCACGCATTACCAGCGGCTTCTGGATCACATCAAGCCGGACGTGGTGCACATCATGTCCAATGGCCGGATCGTCAAGACTGGCGGCCCCGAGCTTGCGCTGGAGGTCGAGAAGAACGGTTATGAAGATATCAAGGCGGAGGTGGCATGATGGCTTTGCCTCAGGCGAAACTCGACGCGACCGAAGCGCGCCTGGCCAGCGTGACACGGCCCGATGGCGCGGCGTGGTCCAACGCGGCCCGGGATGCAGCCTTGGCACGGGTCCGCGAGGCGGGGCTGCCGCATCGGCGTGATGAATACTGGAAATTCACCAACCCCGATACGCTGGTTCAGGCCGAAGCCCCCGAAGCCGCCCTTTTTGATAGTGGCGAGTCGCCCCTCTATGACACGATCGACAGGCTGAAGATCGTGTTCGTCGACGGGGTGTTCGATCCGGAGGCAAGCGATGATCTTGCGCTTGAAGGGCTGAAGATCGAGCGTCTGTCCGAGGCCGCGTCAGTGGATATTCATTGGGCGAAGGATCTCTACGGCGTTCTTGAAACACGCGGTCAAACGCCTGTTGCACGTCCGCTTGCGGCGCTGAATACGGCGCTGGCCACGGATGGAGTGGTGATCCATGTCACCGGCAAGGTCAGCAAGCCGGTCAACCTGGTCTATCATCACAAGGCGACCGCTTCGGATGCGATCCTGCACCACCTGATCAAGCTGGACCCCGGCGCCGAGTTGACCGTGCTGGAAAACGGCCCGGCTGCGGCGCGGTTCAACAAGGTGATGGAGGTCGATGTGGCCGATGGTGCCAGCTTTCATCATGTCCGCGCGCAGGGCCGGGATCATGAGCGGCGCGCCGCGACACATATTTTCGCGCGGCTTGGCGAAGAAAGCGTGTTCAAGACCTTCACGCTGACGGCCAATGGTGTGCTGACCCGCAATGAATGCATTGTGGAGCTGACCGGAGACAATGCGACGGCGCATATCGCGGGGGCTTGCGTGGGCGACGGTGATTTTCACCATGATGACACGGTGTTCATCACGCATGACGCGGTCAATTGCGAAAGCCGTCAGGTGTTCAAGAAAGTGCTGCGCAATGGCGCACGCGGCGTGTTCCAGGGTAAGATCCTCGTGAAACCGGGCGCGCAGAAGACCGATGGTTACCAGATCAGCCAGTCGCTTCTTCTGGATGGCGATAGTGAGTTCGACGCGAAGCCCGAACTGGAAATCTATGCCGATGATGTTGCCTGCTCGCACGGGTCCACGTCGGGGGCGATCGACGAGGAGGGGTTGTTTTACCTCCGGGCGCGCGGCGTTCCGCATGACATGGCCACCAACCTTCTGACGCTGGCCTTCCTTGCCGAAGCGGTTGAAGAGATCGAGGACGAGGCGCTGCGCGATGAAATTGTCGGCCGTCTCGAAGGCTGGTTGGAGCGGCGGCTCGGCTGATGCCTGTAACCTCGGATATCGCGGCCAGCTACCGGCGGCCGCGGGCCGTCATGCGCGGCTTGCTGTCCCTGCCCATAAGTGAGGGCAGGGCGCTTGCCATCGCCATGGCGGGCTGTGTTGTCGTGTTCATCGGCCAATGGCCGCGACTTGCGCGTGAAGCGCACATGACGGGACAGGAGCTGAACTCGTTGCTGGCGGGCGCCTTGTTCGCCTGGGTGTTCATCATGCCCCTGGTCCTTTATGTTCTGTCTGCGCTGAGCCTGGTGGTCTTGAAACTGTCAGGCGCCCGGACCAGCGGGTATCGCTGCCGTCTGGCCTTGTTCTGGGCGGTTCTGGCGGCCAGTCCGCTGATCCTTCTGATCGGACTTGTGGCGGGCTTTGTCGGCCCCGGGGCCGGGCTGCAGCTTGTCGGGCTTTTCTGGCTGATGATTTTCATGTGGTTCTGGATTTCGAACCTGCTCGAGGCGGGATGGGGCGAGACATGACGGCGGCGCAACTGGTATCGCTTTTCACACTGACGCTGCGCAATCCACGCGAGGCAGGGCAGCATATCCTGAACCTGCGGCTGCCTGCGCAGGCGCTCTGGATCGGGCTGTCGCTGGTCTCGGTCATGACATCGCTGGTGTTTTCGGGGCTGATGCGCGTGAGCCCGTTGCCCGAGGATCAGTTCGGCCAGATCATGGCCGGGTCGCCGGCCTATAGCGCGCCACTTGTGTTCGCCCTGATGCAATGGGGTCGGGCCATCGCGACGGTGTTCGTCTTTTTCTGGATCGGTCGCATGTTGGGTGGCCGTGGCCCGCTCGAGGACGTGTTGGCGGTGCTGACATGGCTCCAGGCCGTCACCTTTGTCCTCATGCTGGGCTTGCTGGTTGGCGGTCTCGTTCTACCCTTCCTGACGTCGCTGATGATCCTTGCCGCATTCGTGTGGTGGGTCTGGGCGGTGACGTCGCTTCTGGATGTGGCACACGGCTTCGAGAGCATGATCAAATCGGTTGGCGTGCTGATCCTGTCGCTGCTTGGTGTGACCATCGGATTATCGCTTGTCTTCGGGGCCGTCGCGGGCCTCTTCATGGGGGTGTCGTAGGATGCTGGATGTCAATAAAGTCCGTGCCGATTTCCCGATCCTCAGCCGGGAAGTTAACGGCAAGCCTTTGGTTTACCTGGACAATGGTGCGTCCGCGCAAAAGCCACAGGTGGTTATCGATGCCATCACGACCGCCTATTCGCATGAATATGCGAATGTGCATCGTGGCCTTCATTACCTGTCGAATCTCGCGACCGAGAAATATGAAGCGGTCCGGGGCATCATCGCCCGCTTTCTCGGGGTGGCGGATGAAAACCAGATCGTCCTGAACTCGGGCACGACCGAAGGGATCAACATGGTCGCCTATGGGTGGGCCATGCCGCGCCTGCAGGCCGGTGACGAGATCATCCTGTCCGTGATGGAGCACCACGCCAATATCGTGCCATGGCATTTCCTGCGCGAACGTCAGGGTGTGGTTCTCAAGTGGGTGGATGTGGATGCGACCGGCGCACTTGACCCGCAGAAGGTGCTGGATGCCATCGGCCCCAAAACCAAGCTGATCGCGGTGTCGCACCTGTCGAACGTGCTTGGCACAAAGGTCGATGTAAAGGCGATTTGCGACGGGGCACGCGCCAAGGGGGTGCCTGTCCTTGTGGATGGCAGTCAGGCCGCAGTCCATATGCCGGTCAATGTCGATGAGATCGGATGCGATTTCTACGCCATTACCGGGCACAAGTTGTATGGTCCTTCGGGGTCGGGCGCCATTTTCGTGAAAAACGAGCGTATGGCCGAGATGCGGCCGTTCCTTGGCGGTGGCGACATGATCCGCGAGGTCAGCAAGGACGCCGTAACCTACAACGATCCGCCCATGAAATTCGAGGCCGGAACGCCGGGCATCGTGCAGACCATCGGTCTTGGGGTGGCCTTGGAGTACATGATGGACGTGGGGATGCAGGATATCGCCGCCCATGAGGACCACTTGAGCGCTTATGCGCAGGAACGGCTGACCGGACTGAACTGGCTGAATGTGCAGGGAACAACGCCCGACAAGGCAGCGATTTTCTCATTCACCATGAATGGCGCGGCCCATGCGCATGATATCAGCACGATCCTCGACAAGAAGGGGATCGCCGTGCGCGCGGGGCATCACTGTGCCGGTCCGTTGATGGATCATATGGGGGTGACCGCAACATGCCGGGCCAGCTTCGGGATGTACAACACCACCGACGAGATCGACGCATTGGTCGATGCGCTTGAACTGGCACATGATCTGCTGGGATAGTCCTCAGCCCGGTCCGAGCAGGCGGTCGATCGGTGCATAGTCATCGGTCAGGATCACCGGAGACTTGGCCCGCAGAAGCGACTGGATAAACGCATCGGCCAATACACCGTAGCGCGTCGGCTCGGGGGAGGGGAGCTCGAGGCTGTCGACCGGGCTCCGGCTGGCCGATGCCGCCAGCACGAAAACCATGCGTTCCCCGGATGCGGGCCGGCGTTGTTCCGTCCAGACCTCGACATGGGGAAACACGCTATCCATCGTGGCGTAGAGTGCCGTGACCGTGTCCATACGGTTTTCGAAGTCGATCACATTCATTACGAACAGGCCACCGGGGTTCAGCCTGTCACGCGCCAGTTCGAAGAATTCCCGGGTGACCAGGTGCGGCGGCACTGCGATATCCGTAAACGCATCCCCCACGATCACGTCATACCGCACCTCGGGACGGATCAGAAGCGCGCGGCGGGCATCCTCGTGCAGGACGGTCGCCGAGGTCGGATCGAACCAGAAATCCCGAGCAGCGACCTGCGTGACTGCCGGATCGATTTCCGCAACCGTCAGCGGGCCGATGCCGCGATCCGCCCAGGCCCGGGGAATTGAAAATGTACCCCCGCCGACGAAAAACGCGGAAAACGGCCTTTCCCCCATCCGTAGCCGTGCGATCCCGTCCAACATGGCCGTGTAATCGGTGAACATCACACGCGGCAGGTCACGCGCGCTGATGCCATGCGCCAGATGATCCAGCACCATGAGGTTCACGGGGGTGTCCGGGCTCGCGGCGATATCTTCCGTCCGGATACAGAAATAGCGGCTCTCGACGTCACAAGGACTGGAAAGCGTGGCACTCAGGCCCGCCGTCGCTAGCGCGATGGACGAGACACCCGCGGTCAGGCCGCGATGGAGGCGACCGGAAAGCCCAAGGCAGATCAGCGCCGAGACCACATAGAAAACGGCCATGATGGTCAGCGTCAGAGCACTCCCGAGCCAGGAAATGAACAAGAAACCCGCAAGCAACGTACCGGCAATGGCACCGATCGCACCCGAGGCGAACATGGCCCCGAGGGCGCGCCCCGCGCGATCCGATGACGACACGGCGATTTGCGCGAAGACCGGCGCGGGAACACCTGCGAAAAACGACGGCGCGAAGAACGCAACCGTGCAAAGAACGGTAATGGCCCAGACGGGATGGGTGACCCATTCAAGCACCATACCGGCGCTGCCCCGCAGCAAAAGACCGGCGATCGCGGTCGTCAGGGCCGCCGCCATCAAGGCCCAGCCTGTCCAGCGCAAGGCATGATCGGTAGACCGTTCCGCGATCCGACCGCCCCACCAGTGCCCGGCCGAGAACCCGGCCAGAACGACGGCGATCACAGCGGTCCAGGTATATAGCGACATGCCGACATATGGCGCCAACATTCGGCCAGCGACAATCTCGACCACCAAACTGGCCGCAGAAACGGCGCCTTGAAGCAGGATAAGCAGGGAAAGGGGAACTTTGGTCATGGTCCAGCCTTGTGAGAACTCTCAGGCATAAGGACTGCCTGGGATGGATTGTGCAACCCGATCCTCTGTTCGGCAGAATTTTGATTGCAGCAAGATCGGCTTTGACCTATACGCCGAGGCGCACACGGATGCGACGGCTTGACCTGAAGAATGCCGGGACATGTGTGGGCATAGGGCCTGAAACCTTGAGACAACAGGTCCGAACAATGGTGTGCGGGGCTGTTGTTCTTTGCTTTAAACTCGCGAATATATAGCGTAGACACCGCTCAGGCAGTCTGCACCCATAGCTCAGCTGGATAGAGTGTCGCCCTCCGAAGGCGAAGGTCGTAGGTTCGAATCCTACTGGGTGCGCCACTGCCAAATCCTCACATATAATCAGTTAGTTGTGGGCGGGCGTTTTGACCTGCCCCAATGATCTGACCACACGGGTCCACAAAAGGATCCGCCGGGCATCAGCCGTCTTGCCATAAGCGCGGGTCTGTTCGGTCGTGTCGCGGTCCAGAATCGCCCGATGCTGATCCGGCATCGCACCGCGTTCGGCCATGTATGCCGCCAGGTATTTTGGGACCGCCTCACCACTTTTCTCGACATCTGCGGATCGGGCGGGGGCCGCAACCCATTGCCCGGCGGCTTTCGGGTTTGCATGCAAGCCTCCATGACCCTTGGCTCTCAAAGGGGCAGGTTGTGCCCAACAGGTCGTCTAATCGAGAGACGGTCACGTCACGTCCGGAGACGCTTTCCTGGCCTGCCCAGACCCCTTTTGCATGTCGCAACAGGTGGCCACCGGCATTGGGCACGCATGATGGCACCTCTTGTTTCCTTGTGCCTAGCAAAGTCGCATACCACCGAATTGGTTTATTTTTCGCGGCTTTTCCATCGAATGGATCGAATGCCGATCAATCGAGGAAATCGCGCCATAGGATGTTGATAATTATATATTATTTACTTGAACATATGGTCAAATATCCCGAAGACAGCGCCAGATTTAGGGAGTGAGCTTCTGAAGACGCTGCCGGAATCGCGGACAAGGATCTGTCCGTCGTGCCTTTGGGCGAGCAAAGCCAAAATGTTTTGGATGTCTTCGGTCTTCTGCACCGAAAGCCTGTCTCATGGGCCGTCGAAAGTTGTCTCCCGGACTGAATGCCGGCGTGGGCATACAGAAACCCCGGCCGGCACTCCTGCTGCGCACCTACGTCAGCACATGACTGCAGGCCTACAAAAGGCGGTTCGCCGCCTGGGCCTCAGGAGGGCCGAATATATGCGAAATTGGGGACTTGCGTTGTGTTGCCTTGTGGTTGGCACACACCTCGCAGATACAGGATTGGCGTTCACCGCCGCAGATGATGGCCCTTTGAAACATCCGCCGGTGGGCACATGCACCGCTTACGGAGGAGTTGATGCACGTTTGGGCCGCGCATTCGTTCAGCTGACGGACTTCACTACCATCGCGGCGCATGCGGGGGGCACCGAGTTTTCGGCTTTCAAGGCGATAGACTCAACAACACCTGAAATCACCAAAGATACCATCGTCGCTTGTCTGGGTAGCGGACTGACCACCGACAACGTGGTTTATTTTACGTCCGATGGCGCAGACGGTGAGTTCGCGTCGGACAACCTGATCGGGTTCGGTTTCGTATTGGACAAGACCGTCGGTGCTTACACAGCCAATCAATTTTACAGTTTTACTGTGGGTTCATCCTCACTTCAGGCCCCGGCCCTTACGGCGGATAGTGCGGCTGCAGAACCTGACGTCGCTGCCGTGGTCAAGCCGATTGTCAAGGCGGATGCCGCGCGCCAGCTGACCTCGCAGATCAGCAGCAACCAGCGGCTTGTCCGCGAGGGGCGTACACGGTTCATTCAAAGCCGTAGCCAGATGGCCGGTGGCGGCTCGGGGCTTGCCAGCCGCAATGTCGTCGACTTCGATGTCGATGGCGCGTTCAACGTCGACAATGGCCGGATCAGCACGAAGGGCACGTTCTTCGAGCAGGCGGGGAACTACGAAGGCACCTCGCGCAGGATCTTCTTTGGCGATTTCGACGTGCAGCATGACAGTGACACGAACTCCACCACGGCCTCGCTGGCCGGTAAGGTGGCGTGGGAGCGGATGCTGGATGACCGCAACATGCTGGGGTATTTCCTGGGAGCCGATCTGGCCTATAGCGATATCGGCGGTCTCTACAAGGGCGACCAGAGCAGCTATGGGGTGAGTGTCGGTGCGTATTACGTCTCGGCGCTGCGCGACAACCTGTTCGTCGATGCGTTCCTGACG